>Ga0190271_10000054_pt1 | contig 63986 bp, 52 predicted proteins | sample Popmic356T_FD_133747 | JGI IMG/M metagenome (GOLD analysis project Ga0190271, IMG submission 133747) | Populus adjacent soil microbial communities from riparian zone of Weber River, Utah, USA - 356 T | ecosystem: Environmental > Terrestrial > Soil > Riparian zone | place: USA: Utah | collected...
CCAGTTCCAGTGCGGTAATATGTGGAGCACTGTTTTATTGGTCCATTCGCCCTGATATAAATAATAAACGTCCTTAGGAAAGCCAGCCAGATCTACTATCCCGAAGTATGAACTGCGGGACGGCCACTGGTAAGGCCATGGTTCGCCTATATAATCAAACCCGGTCCATACGAACTGACCTGATAGAAAAGCATGTTTTTTATATATTTTCAAGGTTTCCTCATGGGTATGACCCCAGGGTGCCGAAATATTATCATAAGCATTAACGGTATGATCAGCATTCATTTTCCAGCTTACCCTTTTGCCATTCACTACCCCGCCTCCCGGCCACCGTTTAATGGTATCGGGCGAAGTATTGTAAACACCACGGCTTTCCAGCGCCGAAGCAGTTTCGGTACCAATGAATTTTTTACCGGGGTAGTCCTTCTGGAAATTGGCCAGTTTATCGTTATGGTAATTGTAACCTAAAAGGTCAACAGCGCCCGATTCGACAATTTTATTGCCCGGGCCGGGTTCGTTATTGCCTGTAGTGATTGGTCTTGTGGTATCCAGTTGATGAATGATACCGGCAAGCTCGCGGGCTATACGTGTCGCGCTGGTATCTCTTTGCTCGGGTATTTCATTTCCAATACTCCATATGATCACCGAAGGGTGGTTCCTGTCTCGCAGTATCTGATCTGTCAGGTCGCGCTTGTGCCATTCCTTAAAGAAAAGATGAGCGTCAAACTGAGGCCTCTTATGAACCTGCCATACGTCAAATGCTTCGTCCATAATAATAAGGCCCATGCGGTCTGCAAGGTCTAAAAACTGTGGTGCGGGTGGGTTGTGTGAAGTGCGTATCGCATTTACGCCCATTTCCTTTAATATTTTAAACTGCCTCTCCAGCGCGTGCACATTAAATGCTGTGCCCAGCGCGCCCAGGTCATGGTGTTGGCAAACGCCGTTTATTTTCATGTAAACACCGTTAAGGCTGAAGCCTTTATCGGCATCAAAATTGAAATAACGGATACCCAGCGGTGTTTCATACTGATCAACCACTACGTTATTCACCAATATTTTAGTTTGTACTTTATACAGGAATGGTTTGTTAACCGACCATAATACCGGTTTATTAACACCGAAATTTTGGCTTATGGTAGTAACCGTATCCTTTAAACTAAGGCCAGTAAGGGTTTTGCTTGCTACTACTTTGCCGTTGGCATATATGCTGCTGACAACAGTGGCAAGTTGAGTATTGCCTGCCGCGTTTTTTATGCTAACGCTCAGGTTAACATCGGCATGACTGGTGCTTACCTTTGGTGTGGTTACAAAAGTACCCCAATGGTTAATGGCAATTTTGTTGGTGCTTATCAGCCAAACATTGCGGTAAATGCCCGAACCAGAATACCAGCGGGAATTTGGTTGTAAAGAATTATCAGCCTTTACAGCTATCACATTTTTACCGCCATAATTTAAATAGGGCGTAAGTTCATATCTGAAACTGATATAACCGTTTGGTCTGTAACCTAAATGATGACCGTTTATCCATACATCGCTTTTTTGATAAACACCGTCAAAAGCAATATAGATCAATTTGCCTTTATCCGTTTGCGGGATGGTAAAGGTTTTACGGTACCAGCCTATACCGCCTGGCAAAGCGCCACCTTCCACAGTGGCCGGGTTTTCTTTTTTAAATTCGCCTTCTATGCTCCAGTCATGAGGTAAATTTAATTTTCGCCAGCTGGCATCATTAAAATCAACGTTTTGGCCGTTGGGTATGTCGCCCAGGTTAAACATCCAATTTTGGTCAAAATCCAAAACCGACCGCCCGCTTTGCGCATGCACAGCAGCTGATAAACTGATAAGGATAAACAAGTAAAATAATTTTTTCATTTTGGTTAGAAATAATTATTAAATGTATCTATAACGTTTATTTATAGCAAGTGATTTAACGTAAATTATATGTTATATTGGATATTCCGGCTCTTCAGCAGATGTGGTTCGCATATATGATATTTATAAAAATGGATTTAACTTTTCGCATAACAATTAATTATCGCATTGTCCTAATTCATGTTCTATCGATAAACAAAGAAGTTGGATATTTTAAAGGTGAAAAATGACTTCTGAAGTAATGGCGAAACATGTTTTCAGTCATCACTTTATTTGTCTATTTAATTCTTCTCGAAATGGAAAATAGCTCCGTTGATTTGCTTCTGCCTTTTAAAACGTTATCCCCAACTGATGTTATGATGTAATTGTTGGGAAACTGAATTATTTTTGCCAGATCTTCAGATAAAAGCAGATCAGTATTGAAATGGTTACAAAGCCCCTGGATCCTTGCTGAAGTATTGAGTACATCACCTGTAAAAATGATTTCTTTTTTAAGGGATCCGATCTCCCCGGCAGTTACCATACCGTAATGCAATCCCGCTTTGAAGCCTGGCAAGCAACCATACCTGTTGTTGTACTTTTCAGTTTCCTTTTCTAAAACAAGTTTCATAGCAAAAAAGCACTCGATGCTATTATTGTTTTTTAACCCGTCTTTCAGCTTCCAGCATATAATCATTTCATCACCAGCATACTGATAAATCGTGCCGGCATAGTCAATAACTGCACTTGAAAGGTCAAAGAAATATTCTCTTAACATTTCGAAGTATTGGACATGGCCTAGCTTTTCGGCTATTGTAGTTGATGACTTCATATCCAGAAACATAAATATCCTTTCTTCCTGCACAGGGTGATGGTATGTTCCCAAAAAAAAATTACGCAATGTACCCTGGCCCAAACTAGCGCTAAATTCAGCATAGAATTGGGTAATCAAAATTATTGCACCCATATAGATCATAATACCGATCATTGCGTAGTCAGTTAAAAAGGCCAAAGCTGGCGATGAAAGGATTTTGAAAGGATATCCTTTCTGTGTGTAAAGCACATTAATTAGCGTAATGACAGTAAGGAATGTGATTACAATGAACAGATAAATGACCGATTTAGATACAATTTTCCTGGTGAAGCTTTTTTTGATGAACCACTTGCTAAAATAGCCAATCTCCAGAATCCCGGTAAGTATCCCCATGAACATTCCTGCAGCCGGGATTGCAATTATACTTCTTCCAAAATTATAGGGAACACCGGTAGCTGGATAAGCGTCTAAATGGCCTAGAATACCTTTTTCCAGTACGCAATAAACAAGGCTAAAAATAAACCACAATATGCCGAAAGGAATAACGCGTCCAATATCTCTTTTGGTTTTTGGTGACAGCATAGATTAGGGAATTTATTCAGGTTAACCTACTAGACTTTCCGACTTTTATTATGTAAGAGGTACTGGTGGTAAGTTCAAGTTACTGAAATCTACGGAAAATATTTGTCAGCTGGCAGATATCCCTTAAGATATTGGTTATTTCTTGACTTTTGACAAAACTGGTGTCGGTAATCTAGCTATTTTCATATTTTAGATATTCTGCGGGCAAATTAGAAATCCATTAGTGAGGATAAAAGGTTAAGACAATCCTTTTAAAAGAAGTTTCATACCTGCCAATGAAGTAAAATAGGCATTATGGAATATACCATTAAAATAAGGGATGTCAGAAAGTTCAAAGTTACAGGCTATTACAAAAGCCGAAGATAAGAAGTTAATCAGGCAGATCGTTTTCATCGTTTCGAATTAGTTTTTAGTGTTTAACATCAGTGTTAGCATTGCATCAAGGCAGATGCATTTGGGTATGTATTAATTGACTTGTAATCATTAAATTTGATAAGGCACACATAATACGCTTGCGAATCCCGGAATTGTAAGAAAACGAAAAGAAGTAATGGAAGAAACGGACATAAACGAAGCATTATTTTTTGTAGAGCCACCTTTAGAAGATGTAATTAATAGCTTCTATCACATGTTGGTTGCCCCAGGTGGAGCACCTGTCACCAGGCATGTTTGTCCAAATTTGGAAATGATGCTGGTATTTAACTTTGGTGTACCTGTACGCATTTCCTTTCACAATAATCCGCTGGATACTGAAGTCATCAGTCGTAGCGCTGTAATCGGGCCGCTCCGACAGATGCTGAACTATGAACTGCTGCCCGGTGCAGATGCTCTGGTTGTTAATTTTAAGTTCAATGGTTTTCAGCGCTTGTTTGGCATGCCTTTAACGGGGCTGACTGGTGAGGGATTGAAAGGTGCAGAGATTTTAAAGGATGATGGTCTTTTTGATCGCCTTTGGCAAGAACTAGCAGCCCTACCCACAACTGAACAAAGAGTGGGGTTACTTCGGCAGTCAGCCATAGGCTTGTTGAAGGAAAACGATCAGGTACTGCAAACGATAATCAGTAACCTAGCCCAGTTTTTCGATCCCTGTGTTGACCCGGTAAAGGCCATAGCGGCTAATACCCGTCTTTCAGAAAGAAGTATTCAGCTGAAATTTCAAAAGCATACCGGCTATTCTGTTAAAGAGTTGCTGCGCTTTTTGCGTTTTAAAGAAGTTATTGCATATATCCTTGCCCGGAGCAATCAGAAGATAGCAATTTTTGACCTGATCACCAGGCACGATTACCATGACCAGAGCCACCTGATCAAAGACTTTCAGTATTTCTTAGGTCTGGCACCTCAACAGTTTATTAAAAACTTAAACAATGGAAGTTTCTGTGTAGTGAGTGATACCTATCCTTCCCAGCCATAATATAATTATTCCAGCAGCGTATTACTCAATTAGATGGAGGATGATCAGCCTGATCTGAAATAGCTACCTGAGGATATTTAATGTAAGAAAATTGAGCAGCCATTTCGTTTTCTTACAATTTCCCCGCGGTCTGTGCCTATACATTTGTACTGTTCATTCAAATTAAACAGAAGCAAATATGGAATCACTTACAAAAAATGGAAACAGTATTCAGGATAATACTGAAAATCATCAAAACACTAAACATTTAGGACAAACCAGCTTCAATACGACAGAAGTAATTATGCCAGGAATCATTGAGCCGGAGGGATTATTAGTTAGAAGCCGTGTACTAGATAGCCCTGCTGCCGGGCAGGTAACTGTAAAAATGGAAGCTTTTGCCGAGCAGTCCATGCGCCGTGGCAGGTATTATGAGCAGCCCAAGTTTCCTTTCGTTCCGGGATATGACCTTGTTGGTCGGGTGGTTGCAACAGGGCCAGACGTTGATCCGGCTTTAATAGGTAAACGCGTTGCTGCCATGACAAAGATTGGTGGCTGGGCAAGCTATGTACTGCTTTCGGCCAGCGACCTGCTACCTGTTCCTGAAACTATTGATCCGCTCGAAGCTGAAACATTAATTGTTAATGGCATCACTGCCTGGCAAATGCTGCACCTAAAAGCCCAGATCAAGCGTGGACAAACTATCCTGGTTCATGGTGCCAATGGTGGCGTTGGAACAATTCTGACACAACTGGCCCGTTATGCCGGCGTCAAGGTAATTGGAACTGCTTCACCCCGTCACCATGAAACATTGCGGGCACAAGGCGTGCTGCCGGTAGATTATAACGATGTTGATTTAGCAGGGAGTGTGCTTAAACTTTCACCCGGCGGAGTAGATGCAGTTTTTGACCATTTGGGCGGAGCGAGCTTTGCCAGGTCTTTTGGCCTCCTTGCTAAAGGTGGTGTACTTGTTTGTTATGCCATTGCCTCGGCATTAAACGGCAAGGGTAATGTTTTGATCCCGTTTTTAAAAGTATTGATACAGTTAGGTTGGTGGAACATCATGCCTAATGGTCGCAAAGCCTATTTCTACAATATCTGGGATGGAAAAGGCAGCGAAGCTTTCCAGAGACAACTAAGGGAAACTTTTACCGAGCTCACCACTTTGCTCGCCAGTGGAGCGCTTAAACCGCAAATTGCTGCCCGGTTTCCCCTGGCTCAAATTACAGCGGCCATGAAATTGGCGGAATCACGGACGGCTTATGGCAAAGTTGTGCTTGTACCATGAATTAAGGAGCTGTATTGTTAATATTTAATGTGGTATTCGACTCTGCTATCATAGACAGAATTCACTAGTACGACCGTCATTCCCGCGCAGGCGGGAATCTTAAAGCACTTGCATTACGATTCCCAATCTAGTTGGGAATGACGATCTCGCGCAGCCTGCCATTTGCCAAAAAGATCTGTCTTTAATATTGATTTATGAATTAATTATCCTTCAGGATGACAATCTATATTTATGATTTAGCCACACTGCGGTCGAAAGGACGGTTTATTTTCAACTGTCATTTCTACACCTTTATTTTTTGTAACAAAACTGACCAATCCTAATTCGGTTACAATTAAACCTGTTCTGGTCACATTCTACTGATTATTACAAGGAGATTTGTATAAATGCAAAAGTCTGCCCGGCTAAATGCCAGGCAGACTCTTTCTTAAGAGTATTAACCTTGCTGATCGCAAAGCCGGATCACTCTCTTAGAAACTTAGTGACATTGTACTGTTTCATTTGTGGCCAATTTAGTTAATGCGTTCAATCGTAGAAACTTTTACCATTGGAACATCAATTTTCTGCGGACTTTTTATTTGCAGTAAAGTGTTTTTTTGAATTGGAAAAAATACCTCAGTCATCGCCGTGAGTCCACCGTCTGCAAACAGTTCTACAGATGCGGCATCAATAAAGATGACTATTTTTTTATAATCTGCATTCGAAATCCGCGGTGAAAAATACTTTTTAGCGAAATTTTTCTCAAATTCAGCCTTGCCTGCATTACTGCGATCGATGAAATAGCCTTTGTTCTGTTCGAAACCAATAATAAGCTTCTGGTTTTTTCCATCTCCAAGTTCAATGCTGAATTCGCCCGGGCTATTAACCTGCATCTCAATCCTGGTGCCTTTTCCTTCTTTTAAACCTGCTGAAAGATCTACGGAATTAATTCCCGTCAGTCCTTTGCGTTCAAATACCGCCTTTTCCAGCTTAGATAACTCAGTAACAGGAGTTGAAGCAAGATAAATCTCTTCACCAACTTTTTTAAGGGTCAAATCGCGGGGTAGGGTGGTTGCGCCTCGCCAGGATCCGGTAGGTACTACATTGGCATAGTTCCAATTGTTCATCCATCCCATCAGCACTTTTCTTGCGCCCGTATTGGAAAAAGTAACACCTGCATAATTGTCAGTGCCATAATCCATCCATTTTTGCTTTTCAGAATCTGGTTTAAAAGTTTTTCCGTCAAAATCACCGGTAAAATACTGCGTGGCTGAACCACCATTAGGCCCACCCGGATTGATGCTGACCAGGAGTACCCAATGTGTTTTACCATCAAGTTCGAGTGGAAATAAGTCAGGACATTCCCAAACGCCACCATGAGCACCCAGCTTTTCGCCAAACTCGCTTTCCTTGCTCCATTTCTTTAAATTAGGAGAGGAATAAAATGTGATCCGGTCTTTTGTGGCCAAGGTCATGATCCATTTGCCGGTAGCGGCATGCCACATTACTTTTGGATCTCTGAAATCCCAGATGCCGGGATTTGGAAGAACAGGATTTCCAGCGTACTTCGTCCAGGTTTTACCTTCATCAAGACTGTAAGCGAGACTTTGATATTGATGAAGTCCTGTTTTTTGATCTTCTATTTTTTTATTATGATGGGTAAATATGGCCACCATCGCATTTTTACCAAATCCCGCCGTATTATCCTTATCTATGACCGCACTCCCTGAAAATATCGTGCCCAGGCTATCCGGATATAGCGCTATCGGCTGCTCCTCCCAGTGAATCATATCCTTACTGGTTGCATGGGCCCAATGCATAGGCCCCCAAACAGTGGAGTCGGGATTGTACTGAAAAAACAAATGGTATTTTCCATTCAAATAGACCATTCCATTTGGATCGTTCATCCAATGGGCTTTGGGGGTAAAGTGGTATTTTGGACGATAGGGTTCCATATCTGAACTTTTTTGTTGTACCATCCTCGTCGACGTGCATCCATAAAAAAAAGATGCAATGAGTAAACCAAAGTATAAAATTCTTTTTATTTCCATTTCTGTAAGTTTAAAATATAATTAATTATTAGTGCTTACCATATGCTTTTGAGTTTCCAGGCCCGGATATTTAATTTTGTATTTCCACCCTCGGAAAAAGTTTCCAGACCAAGTTGAGTGTCAGCGGCAAATGTTGTGGCACTCACCACTTTTTCTCCATCATTCGCGAATATTTCAATCGAAGAACGATCGATAAAGATATGTAAACGGAGGCTACCATTATTCAAAGCTAAGGGTATAGCATACTTTTTTGCAAACGATTTTGTAAAAGCGGTATCCGTAATGAAGTTGGTACAGTTGCGCCGGTCTAAGGTAAGTTCGCCAAGCTGCGGATCGTACCTTAGTTCCAGTTTTCTACCTTCACCAACAAGCAGGTTAAATCCAAATGCCTTAGCAGTTCCGACTGTGAATGTTGCATCGAGTTCATAAGAATTCACACCAGGCTTAAAGTTTTTGATAGATTGAACACCTTTTAGCTGTAATTGTTGACGAATGCCGCTGTCGCGAAGTTGGGCAAGCTGCGGTATCGGCTGCTGAAAAACCCTCAATCCGGATGGCGTTTCTCTTAAAGTCATCACCCTGGGAATAGATTGAAAGCCCTTTCCCCATTTGGATGGTGCCTTGCGTGCATAATCCCAGTTCCCCATCCAGCCTATGGCATGAACGGTGTCGGCCAGGCCATTTTTGTTGTCATAATCCCTCCAGGTTCTGGTGGCATAATAATCAGGTCCGTAATCCAGCCATAAGGCGTGTTCAAGATGTTGATTGCTTAATTGATCAGAAAACTGGATATGATCTACAGCGATGAACCCGGTAGTCGTATCTTTGCTCAGATCTACAAGTTCCAGTTGTGCTTTCTTGCCTACCCAGGGGCATACATCCCATCCGTTCCATTTAAATACTTTGGTATTATCTCCAGTGGTTGTCCTTACTACCTTGCCATCGACCAAAAGATTTATGCAGGTGCTATCCTGGTGATTTCCACCCATAAGCAAAAAATTAATGGCTTTAGTGGTTATGGTGAAAGCCTGGGATTTTGACCGGACAATTGCCCCAGTAACATTTGCTGTACTGAGGTAATGATTACCTAAATAATCAGTGACACCAGATACTTTGTTTTCATGCGCTTCGGGAAACTCAGACCATTTTGAATTTTTACCCTCAAAATTCTCAAAAACAGACCCGTTGATGCCTTTTCCAACACTAAGGTAATCAGCGAGCTTTTCATCGGTCACAAAAGTTTTTCCATTAAAATCACCCACAAAATACTGCACTCTATTCGGACCTCGTCCGATGATCAGCACCCATTTCTTCTTATTGCTTCCTTCAATCGGAAGTTCGAAAAGGTCAGGACATTCCCAGAATGAGTTTTTGGCACCCAGGCCTTTAAAGCTGCTGCAAAAAGTCCAGTTTTTGAGATCCGATGACTGATAAATATGAATCTGCTGGACGTCAGGTCTGGAAACGACCATCTTCCAGCTTTTATCCTGCTCATACCAGAAAACCTGTGGATCCCTGAAAAACACTTTATTGATATCCAGAATCGGATTCCCCTGGTAATAGTCAAAACTCCGTCCCTCATTATTACTGATGGAAATGGCTTGTGTTTCTGGAAGTGAATCACCAGGAAGGTGTTTGGTATAGAAAGCGATCATACTATTCTTTCCAAATCCTCCGGTGTTCATTTTGTCTACGACCACCGAACCGCTGAAGTAAGAAAATCCCATTCCCTCTTTCATAGGTCTGCGCATTTCCTGCCAGTGAACCAGATCCTTTGAAACCGCATGGCCCCACCAAAAAAGATGATAAATATTGTTATAATGAATAAGTCCATCCGGGTCGCCCATCCATCCTTTTGCTGGGCTGAAATGATACATAGGTCGGTATTCCTGTGCTTTTCTATCGATTTCCTGGGCATGTACGCATCCGCCCAGTAATAAAAACAGTCCGAGGATATACCTCAAATCAAACCTATTATCAAATTTAATGCTCATCATCCTGACGATTAATGGGTTGATACTTTTAAATTAGTAACTTTTACCTCTAAACCACTAGCAGTCAGCGACCATGGCGTTCCTTTTGCACTATAACTTCTGTTTGTTAGTGTAACCTGATCGTTAAGATAGAGTACGATGATCGATCCATCCACGATAATGCTAAAGTCATATGTTTTTCCCTGTTCAAAAACAAATGGAACACGGGTAACTTCCTGGCCATTATTATAGGCGGCAATACGATTTGATGCCGGTTCTAACCTGATCTGGTAGGATCCGCTAAGGTCAGTTTTTGCATTAAAGTTTAAGGAGGCTGTTCCGTTAAGATTGCTTAAAGAGAGTTTTCCTTTAACCATGGTTGTTCCGTTAAGCGCTGCAAACCTGTAGCCCGAAGGTGAAGAGGTTCCGGTTAGGGTATAGTTCCCAGCCGATCCGCTAACGGTGCCGGTCTGAGTGCTCACCACGGCATCTGCATCTTTACTAAAATAATTTTTTACGCTAATTGGGGCTTTTACCGCAAGCTTATCATTACCCAGCTTAGTAATTTGCTGACTGATGAGATTTCCTCCCCAGGTGCGAACGCCATTGTCATTTTCCGGATTGCGGCGGTGTGCCCAGCCGAAAGCATAACGTTCAGTACCATTACTTGCTGTTTTTCCGGCATAAAACTGATGCCCGTCAAACATATCCATTCCATCTGCTGGCTTTAACCATGGCCCTGCTGAAGACGATGCGACCCTGTAATGGGTTCCCGGGCTTGTGCTCCAATCTTCTGCAAAAAGCATAAAATACTTGTCATCAATTTTGAAAACATCTGCACATTCAAGCATCAGGTAATCGCCTTCAACCGAGAGAGGTCCTTTTAATTGCCAGTTATCACTTGCCGGATCGGTACTGGTGTAAACGAGAATTACACCTTTGTCGTCTTTTTTAGCGCTCACCATCATCCAGTAGGTAGAAAACTCGGTATTATAGAATACATACGGATCTCTAAAGTCGGTTGTTACATAACCGTCTGGCGCTTTAAGCGCAAAACCAGGCTTTTTTGTCCAGCCTGTAGTTGTGCTGCTGGTAGCGTACATAATCGCTTCGCGGGTGTTGCCTGAAACCAATGCGCTGTTCGTATTCTGCAACCAGCTGTTGTTTGCGTTAAAACCAGTATAATAAAAGTAATTTGTATTTCCGGCTTTTACCATAGAGCCTGTACCAATGAGGTTATCTTGAGTAGATTTATTGCCATAAGGAATCATCTCACCATCATAACTGAAGTCGAGCAGGTTTTTAGAACTCAGCTTGTGGATAGCATGCTGACCATTACTACTTTGTTTCACCTGATCAGGATCATCATGCAGAAAAAACAGTTCGAACTGTCCGTTCACGTAGGAAGGCATCACATCGCCAACCCAACCTGTTGACTGGCCTGTAGTGGAATTCGGGCTTATTTGTGGTTTCGGGAAGATGTTAAATTTCTCTTCGCTAAAAGGTTCCGCCGGGGCGTAGGTTTTTTCTTTGGTGCAAGACAGGAAAAGCGAAATCGCCATTCCTGCTAATAATATTCTTTTCAATGCCATATTAAATCACTATTTGATTGTGAAATTATTTTTTTAGATAGTCGATCGCATTTTTGGTAAGTCTGCGAATGTTCGTGATGAATCTATTACTGGTAGGCGCACCATTTTGAGGTTCTGAATACCAATCGTATGCACCAAAGGTGATTACGACTACATTTCCCGGGCCATTTGTCTGAGGCCATTCAGCAATGCCAACGCGACCGTCGAGGTTATCGTCCCATGCCTCAGATGCCAGGTTTATTCCACCTGTCTGCTGACGCCATCCTGCACCATTCATGTAACCTCCCCAGTCTGGAAGAAACCACCAGGCCGTGTGGTTAAGTCTGAATGTTCCTTTTTGCAAAAGATTAGCCTTCCCGGTTTCATAGGTCTCCAGCCCCTGAAAGAGGGGATGAGATTCCTTGCCTTTGAAAGAGATCCCCCAATCGCTACCATTTTCGATAAAGCCAGCGCCAAGGGCAAAATCTCCAAAAACATTGTTTGGCCCTTTACCAGCCGGCACCACGCCTAATGCCTCTACGTACCTACCCGCCATTGAGGTTAGCAGCAAACTTCCGCCTCCATTTCTGTATGCCTTGAGCGCATTGATAACGGCTGCACTAGTTGCCTGGGCTGGGAGATCTTGTGCAGAGTCGAAGTGCCACCAAATTACTTTATAATTGGAAAGACGCTTTCCGGTTTCCAATGCGCCAAATGAAATATAGTCTGCAGTAGGGTAGGTGGCAAAAAACCAGTCACTTGCTGTTTTTTCATCCGGGTTGGTTATTGTCGATCTTGAACTTGCTGTACCTAAAAACGCATACTCGCTTACAGAATTGCTGATAAAGGTGACCTGGTAACTTGTTGTAAAATTACCCTTGGTGAAAGTGTAGGTTACTGGTTGATTGAAATTTTGGGCTGTGCCGCTTAACGGACTAACTACAACATCTGGTTCTGTTTCTATTATAGGTTTAATTCCAGCTAGATCTGTTCCGTCGGGAAGAATTAACGTTGCGGTACGGTTATCGTAATTTATCGATGCCTGTAAGCTGCCCACAGAGACGCTTTTGAGTGGGGGCGTAATTTTCACTGTTGTTGAATAATCTTTAAAAACATTTCCATTCACTACCCTGAAATCTACGGCACCAGTAAAATTAATGGGCTTATTAAAATTCATGGAGCTTGTTGCGCCATCTGGCATTTCCACCGTAGGTGTCAAATTTGAAATATCTGTACCAAAAGGAACATTAACCCTTATCGCACCCGTTTTTTTGTCGATAGTAGCAGCAATATCATTAATCGAATAAGACACGAGCTGTACCTGGCTGTCAAGTTTAAAATCATTGTTCTTATCCTTTTTGCAGCCTATGAATGGTAAGACCATTACAAAGACTAAAAATGCTTTCAATATTTGCTTTAATTTCATTTTCTAATCATTTAAAGGTTTAGTAACCTGGATTTTGAACATAGTTGTTTTCACTAAAGAATATTTGGTTTTGAGGAATTGGCAAGTATTCGTCTCTTCCTTTTGTAAATCTTGCAGTAGTATAAATACTTCTGAAGCTCTTTTCCGAATCAAAAAACGAGTTGATAACCTGATCGGCCACACCCCATCGGATGAGATCAAAAAACCTTTCTCCTTCCAGTGCCATTTCTAAACGACGTTCAAATCGCAAAGCTTTTCTGGCGTTTGCCTGATCCCAAACGATGTTTGTTCCCGGAACATATTGCTGTACATTGTATTTGGAGGTCGGCTGTCCGTTGGCCATCACCAGTTTTGCCGTACTTTTAGATGCCCGGTCTCTTATTGCATTAATAATTGGTAAGGCTTCACTTTGTCTGCCCAGTTCAATCAGCGCCTCTGCTTTAAATAACATTACATCAGCCAACCTGATCATAATTCTGGCTTTTGTATTGCCAAAAAAGGGAGCAATATTTATAAAACAGTCACAATCAGGTGATACGTTTTCTTTCATGGAATTATAAGTTCCGTATAGCGGAATATTCCTGCTCCAGCTTGCTGTAACCACTCTTGAAGGATCATATTTCCATGGAGCTCCAGGTCTTGATATAGTATGATCTACCCTTGGATCGACTGTATTTGTAGCAAAATCGACATTCTGTTGGTTGAAAGTATCGAATAGCGGTATCCCGGTAGTTGTTGTTCTGAAAGCATTCATCAGGGTTTGTGACGGTTTTTGGAAATCGCAGCATCCAATACCTTGTGGTACCGTAAGCATATCACCAAAGTTTACCCGGCCTCGTCCTGCGCCATCATTACTTGAAAACTGAACAGACATAATCGCTTCAGTACCATTCTCGAATGTTCCGGAGGTGAAATTATTTGCAAAATCTGCCTGTAACTTATAAGATGAGGCCAGCACCTGATCGGATGCATCAATAACCTGTTGTAACCTGTTCTGGTCGATTCCTGTTACGGCATGTGTTGCATTTTGCGTGTAAGCCTGGAACAAACGTGTTTTCGCTAAAAAAGCATAAGCAGCAAATTTATTGGCTCTTCCTATTTGTGGTTGGGTTGCTGGTAATGCCTCGGCAGCAGCCTGAAAGTCACCGGCAATCTTCTCCAGAATCTGATCTCTGCTTAGTGCATTGTTCTTCACTAATTTGTAGTCATCTGAAGGTACTGTATCATCAATATACGGGATATTCTTAAACAGGTTTTCTACCATCAGGTACCAGTATCCGCGTAAGAAACGAAGCTCTGCTAAACGGGTTTTAACCAAGGGATATTCCGCTTCGCTAAATTTGCTTAATACTCTAATGCCTTCATTTGCCCGCCTGATGCCTACATAGATATTAAACCAGATGCCATCATAGTTCCATTGGTCAGGTCTGGAGGCAATAAAAGTCTCCATATTATGGAAAACATCTCCATCATTGATACCGCCACCTCCTTTATAGGCATCATCAGCGCGGATATTTCCATACTGATACATACTAAATGCCCTGTTGATTTCATCGTTTCCTAATTGTGAATAAGCGGCGGTTACAAAACCCTCGGCCTGTGCCGGAGTTGCAACCTGGCTTTCGTTAAGCGAACCTTTAGGTCCAACTTCAAGTGCTTTTTTGCAGCCTGTGGCCAATATCAGCGAGACAGCAAGGGTGATTATATATTTTTTCATAATAAAATCTTCAATTATTTAAAATCTTACGTTAATTCCGGCTGTAACAACCAGTGGATTAGGATAGCCAAATCCTGGGGTCTCCGGATCCAGACCGGTGAAGGATTTTGACTTCATTAAAATGGCTAAATTGTCTCCTCCGATGTAAACACGAAGATTCTGCATTTTTAACTTGCTGATCAGCTGTTTGTTAAATGTATAGCCGATCTGAGCGTTTCTCAGTTTAAGATAAGATCCATTTTCTATAAAATAGGTCGAAAGACGAGACTCGAAATTATCATCTGTTAGCGCAACTGCCGGAATATCGGAGTTCGGATTGGAAGGTGACCATGCGTTTAATAACCTCGCTCCTTTATTTGAGGAAGATTCAACGGCACTCCAGAAATCCGTATAAGATTTGGCCTCATTTTGTACGGCTACATCACCTATACCCTGCAGAAGAAAGGAGAAATCAAAATTTTTGTAGTTGATGTTCGCATTAAAGCCATAAGTATATTTAGGTAGGGGATTTCCAATCCAGGTGCGGTCATTTACATCGATAACACCGTCATGGTTTAAATCCACGTAACGGATTCTTCCAAGTCCTTTGTTGGGTTGCGCAGCATGATTATCTACTTCAGCCTGAGTTCTGAAAAGACCATCAGCAACATAACCGAAGAAAGATCCAATGGTTCTCCCCAGAATATTCTGTCCCTTGCCATCACCTCCGTAGGCGTTCACTACTGCAGGAGGCAAATAGGTAACCTTATTTCTAACCATATCGAAATTCCCGTTCACGTCGATACTTAAATCATCAGTTAAGCGGCTTTTGTGGCCAAGAGATAGTTCAAGTCCACGGTTTTCCATTGATGCCCCGTTTACATAGGTATTACCGCCTTCGCCAAGTACGCCAATGTATGGAGGAAGCAATAAGATTCCAGTGGTTTTCTTAATGTAATAGCCAACACTACCATAAAGTTTTTGTTTCCAGAGCGAAAAGTCGAGTGCGACATTGCTCATTTCTGTTGCTTCCCAACGCAGGTTTGGATTGGCATTCTGGGACAGATAAAACCCGGAAGGAAGCACACCGCTTTTGTTTCCATTGATATCATAAGATGTGATATTGTAATTGGACAAGTAAATATTATAAATCGCGTTATTATTAATCTCCTGATTACCGGTTTTTCCCCATCCTGCATGAAGTTTCAAATCGTCAACAATTGAGGTATTATTCTTTACGAAAGATTCTTCGCTAATTCTCCAGGCACCTGAGAATGCAGGAAACCAACCATATTTATTATTTGCTCCAAACCTGGAAGAACCGTCTCTTCTGATGGTTGCAGATAGGAGGTAACGATCCATATAAGAATAATTTGCCCTACCTATATAAGACATAAGTACGTTTTTTGCGCCACTGCCGCTGTTGTCTTTTATTCCCGTACCGGCATCTAAATAAAGGTAGTCAGGATCTTCTAAAACAAATCCTTCCCGTGATGCCATAAAAGTATTGTTATTTTCAACAAAGTGTTCTGTTCCTGCAAAGGCGTTAAGGCGGTGATTGCCTGACTCCAGGCTGTAATTCAGGGTATTGGTCCAGGTAGTTTTTACATTGTGTGTCTGGGTATTGATTACTTTGTTCACATCATTAACTAGGTAACCGCTCTGGTATTTTTTTTGCCAGTTCCGGCTGGTATAGTCGCCGTAATCAATTCCGAAATTGGATTTGAATACCAAACCCTTGGCGATTTTAACATCGGCAAAGAAATTACCAAATAACCTCATATAGTCATAACCATTCTGTTGATTGTCTTCCAACACGCGAACAGGGTTCTGGCGATCGTTCATCCCGTCAACAGGGCCGCCCCAGCCTATGCCGTCTACGGTATGCACCGGTATAATAGGCAATGCCTGCAGTGCGGAATTGATAATATCGGCAGCAACTTCTTTTGTTTTGGTTATGCTCAGGTTCTGACCTATCGTCAAGCCACCATTGAATAACTTATAGTCTGAATTTATTCTTGCTGAAATACGGTTGAATCCGGTCGTTCTTACAATGCCTTTGTTGTCAAAGTATCCGAGGGAAAGTAAATAGTGTCCGTTTTCAGTGCCGCTTGAAACCTGCGCATCATAATTCTGAATGATACCAAGCTGGGATATTTCTTTAAACCAATCTGTATTTGAAGTGCGAAGGGTTTGGGTAGAATTAAGAAATTCGGGTAAAAGAACCTTGTTCAATACAGGCTGATTGGTGTTTGGGTCAACCTTCCAGTCGAATTGATAACGCAATCCATTCGAATTAGGATCGAGGTTTTTGTTAACATAAGCCTGCCACAAAATTTTACCATAACCTTCCGCATCCAGCATATCCAACTTATTTACATAGGTAGAAAGCGATGAGTAAGCGTTCCCACTTAACTGCGTTTTACCCGTTTTGCCCTTTTTAGTGGTAATTACAATTACGCCGTTTCCTGCCCTGGCACCATAGATACTGGCAGATGAAGCATCTTTAAGAATCTGCATCGATTCGATATCAGCCTGATTGAGCTCATGCATGCCTGACTTGGTAGGTACACCGTCGATGATATACAGAGGGTCGTTGTTATTTAAAGTTCCGATACCCCTGATTCGAATGGTTGCCGGAGCGCTGGGCGCTCCGTTTCCTGTGATGTAAACACCCGCTACCTGGCCCTGCAATGCTTTCATTGGATTGGCTACAGATTGCTTTTTGAGTTCATCTATATCCACAATGGCCACATCACCCGTCAGATCTTTTTTTCTTTCCGTCTGGTAGCCCGTTACCACCACATCGTTCAGGTTGGTCGCTGAGACTTCCAGTTGTGCGTCTACTACCGAAGTAGGGCCAACCTTGGAACTAACTGTCTGAGCACCCATGTAAATAAAGCGGAGGGTTTGCCCTGCGGCGGCCTGGATTATAAATTTCCCTTTTTCGTCTGTTTGTGTGGATTTACCGGTCTCTACATTATAGACGGAAGCTCCCGGAACAGGTTTTGAGGATTTATCGGTAACCGTCCCGGTAATGTTTCGGATTTGTGCGTATGTACTTGCCATAAAGCAAAACACAAGAACACAGCAAAGTATTACTTTTCTCATAAAATATGGTTTATAATGGTTAGTTTCTCTCTATATAATCAGCATTTGCCGGTTATGTAGTTTATTTGTTTTTATCCTCTAAGCAGCAGTGTGTGAACTGTTACTTTCAGTTTTTGTCGTAAATAATTCGTTATAGAAAGCCTGGTATTCGTCAAATTTGTATTCGGGGCATCCGCCTTTCTTCGTTGCGATAAATGCACCCATCGCAATCGCTTTTTTAAGTATTTGCAATGGTTGATCCCGGCGGCTGTGGGCAGCAATAAAGGCAGCCAAAAAGGAATCGCCGCTGCCAATCGTATCCTTTACCTTTACCTCATTTCCCCAAACATTATAGGTTTTATCTAAATTATAGTATGAGGCACCGAACTCACCTTTGGTCACAATAACCTCGGGGATTTTAAACCGGTCTTGTATAAACCGTACCTGATCAGCTTCTCCTTTTAAAGAACCACCGAACATGATTTGTACAATACCCAGCTCGGCCTCATTAAACTTAACAATATCTGCCTTTGATAATAAATGACCTAATTGAGCCTGGTTGATAAAGGGCGCACGAAGATTGATATCGAACACTTTAATCGCGTCATTATCCAAAAGATTATAAAGGGTATTCCTTGAGGTTTCGTTTCTGGACGCTAAACTTCCAAAAATAAAGTATGTTGCTGGTTTTATGTGCTGGAGGAGTTGTTGACCCTGATCAATAAAATCCCAGGCCACCGGAAACACGATTTCATAACTTACTTCATTACCATTGTTCATTTTGGCCAGAACCTGACTAGTTTCATATTGCTCATCAATTTGTAAGAGTCCGGTATTTATTCCCCAGTTTTCCATCAATTCAATGAGCTTCTGCCCATTTTCATCTTTCCCAATCCGGCTGATCAGGCTTGAGCCCATGCCCAGCTTATTGAGGTGATAAGCAACATTTAATGGCGCTCCTCCTGGCTGTGGTCCGTCTGGCAGTACGTCCCACAGAATTTCTCCATAACATGTGGCTGGAGTAGAACTATAGTTTGGGTTATTTATCATATTATTCACTTATCATTTAATGCATCAAAACAACATTTTCTCCGATCTGCTCAAGTGATCTTCCTTTAGTTTCCGGCATCATCTTCCATACAAAAATCAGTTGTAAGACCATCATCCCTGAGAAAAAGAAAAATATATTGGCACCTCCAAATGATTCTGCCAGATAGGGAAAGCAGAATGCAATCAGCGCTGCCATTACCCAGTGGGTAGAACTGCCGAGGGTTTGGCCCTTTGCCCTAACCTGATTTGGGAAGATCTCTGAAATGAATACCCAGATCACCGCTCCTTGAGAGAAAGCAAAGAAAGCAATGAAAAGCATTACATAAATCGGGATTTCGAAACCGCTGGATGAACCACCCAGAAAAGCAAATGCAACAAGTCCAAGGGAGACGATAAGGCCTACAGAACCAATAAGCATCAAGGTTTTTCGACCAACTTTATCGATGATATTGATGGCCAGTAGCGTAAAGATAAAGTTGACCATTCCGATACCGACCGTGGATAAAAGCGAAGAATGCGCTCCAAGTCCTGCCATCTCAAAAATTCTTGGCGCGTAATAAATGATGGCATTTATGCCAGATACCTGATTAAAGAAAGCAAAAAGCACGGCCAGGATAACAGGTGTTTTGTACTTACCTGAAAAAAGTCCGTCCGTAGATTTATCCCGTTGCATATCCTCACCTGACTTTTTGATAGCGGCAAGCTCTTCATTGCAGTTTAGCGGATTGATGATGCGCAGGATTTCCAGTGCTTTATCGTATGCACCACGTTTGAGTATAAGCCATCTCGGACTTTCAGGAATAAAATAGATTAGCACCAGGAATATTATTGAAGGAAATGCCTGAACACCAAGCATCCATCTCCAGGATGCCTCGCCTCCCTGGCTGAGCAAATAGTTTGAAAGGTAGGATATCAATATACCTAGTACAACATTGAACTGGAAAAGCCCTACAAGCCGTCCCCGTCTGTGTGCCGGAGATACTTCGGAAATATAAATAGGTGCGGTTACAGAAGATATACCTACGCCCAGGCCACCTAAGAAGCGGAATGCTAAAAAAATATACCAGTTATCTGCCAGGGCGGTACCCAGCGAAGAGAGTAAGTATGCAGCAGCTACGAAATAAAGTGTATTTTTTCTTCCGAAATAATCAGATGGACGGGATCCTACAAGAGAGCCGATTACCGTACCGATAAGTGCAATGGAGATGGTAAGGCCATGCGAGAAAGCAGAGAGATTCCAAAACTGCTGTATCGATTTTTCAGCACCTGAAATTACTGCCGTGTCAAAGCCAAACAAAAAGCCGCCTAGGGCCACAACCATGGACCACGCCAGGACAGAATGTTTTTTCATAAAAAGTTTATTATTGGTTAACGATCGCAAATTAGGCCAAATGGCTTCGTGGCACTATTAAAAATCTTTCAAAAACGTTAAAAAATTAAATCAACATAAGACGTTGTATATGAGTAATTTGAGTTTTGTCTGCTTCGGCTGTTAGGTTCAACTTTAAATATTGTAACATCAGATGTTAAATTTGGTTACATGATGCCAGGCGAGGATTTATCACTCATTTCCAATATTGAAAAGTAATCTATAGCTTTATTAAATGAATAATCAAATATTCCGGAAAATGGCTAATATCCAGGGTGTCAAAGTTTGGCTTTTGGGTCTGATCACTATGCTGTTTTTCTTTAGTTCCTGTTCGGAAAAGAAAGAAGAAAAAAAGTTTACCATCGGTTTTTCGCAATGTGTGGGTTCTGATTTATGGAGGAAAACGATGCTTGAAGAAATGAAAATGGAACTTTCCCTTCGTTCAGGAACCAACTTCATTTATATGGATGCTAACAATAGCAGCAAGAAACAGATTGAACAGGTGGAAGAATTGGTCGATAATCATATTGATCTGTTAATCATATCTCCAAACGAAGCATCTCCATTAACAGATATCGTTGAAAAAGTATATAATAAAGGAATTCCCGTAATTGTTCTTGACCGGAAAACTTCCTCCTCCCAATACACGGCCTATGTAGGCGCCGAAAACCATCAGGTAGGCAAAATGGCTGGCCAATACATCACTAAGCTACTGAAGGGAAATGGCAAAGTGGTGGAGATATTGGGGTTACCGGGATCTTCTCCGGCAATGGAGCGTGATAAAGGATTTTCTGAAGAGTTAAGTAAATTACCGGGAATAAAATTGGCAGCCCAGGTTTATGGTAATTGGGTTGCCCGCAGTACACTTCAGGAACTGGAAAAGAATAAGGAAACGATCCTGCAATCTGATGCTATTTTTGCACACAATGATGTTATGGCGGCCAGTGCAAAAGATTTTCTTCGTCATCACAAAGCCTCAGAACATATTAAGGTAATAGGAGTAGATGCGCTTCCTGGTCCGGGTGGTGGGCTACAGCTGATCAGTGAAGGGAAAATATCCGCCAGCGTGTTATATCCCACAGGAGGCAAAGAAGCCATTAGTATTGCTTTCAAAGTTTTAAATAAAGAACCTTTCTCAAAAGAAAATATCCTGCAGAGCTTAGTGATCGACAGTTCTTTAGTTCAGCTAATGAAACTTCAATGGGCAAAGGTATCCAGCCAGCAAAGAGATATTGAACGCCAGCAAACCATGTTATCTGATCAGCTGCGAATCTACGATAATCAAAAGCTGGTGCTTAATTTTATTGTGATCACACTGGTATTGGCCGTGATATTTGGAGGCCTGGCATTTTTCTCCTTATTGGAGAACCGGAAAATTAACAAAAGCCTTGAACAGAAAAACGTCCAGATTCTGGATCAGCGAAATAAGCTAATCGATGCCTCGGCTAAAATAGAGGCAGCGACTGAGGCCAAGCTTAATTTTTTTACCAATATATCTCATGAGTTCAGAACGCCGCTAACTTTGATTTTATCTCCATTGGAAGATCTCCTTGAAAGCGATAAAATCCAGAGCGGGGAAAAGCGTGAACTGACGATGATTCAAAAGAATGCATATCGGTTACTGAAGCTGATCAATGAACTTATTGATTACAGAAAGATAGAGCACCAGAAATTTCATGTGCAACCAACAAGCAATAACGTTCAGTCTTTCCTGAATGAAATCATAGAAAGCTTTAGATACGGCGCACTTAAAAAAGATATTGCCTTGAAATTTTCCTTTCCACAACATGATATCATAGCCAATTTTGACGTAAATATTCTTGAAAAAATCATTCTCAATCTGTTGAGTAATGCATTGAAATTTACCCCGGCGCATGGAAGAATACATGTGGATTTAACCACTGAAGGGAATAATTTCATTATTTCAGTTTCTGACAATGGCAGCGGGATGAATCCAGAGGAATTGCAGCAGGTTTGGGACCAATTTTATCAATCCAATACCAGCGAATCGAGAGGATCTGGCCTTGGCCTTTCCCTCACTCGTGAACTAGTGCATTTGCACGGTGGCACTATTGAGGTACAGAGCAGAAAATGGCAGGGAAGTACATTTACGGTCACAATGCCACACGGTGAGCCTACAGATTCAAAGCTTTCTCCTATAAGCGCAGATGACAGAAGTGTTTCACTAACTGAACAAGTAAAAGTTTATATCACAGAAGAATTACCGGTTGAGAATAGGCAGATTGATTCGATTGGTGAGTATATTAAAGAATATTCCGTCCTGATTATTGAGGATAATCTCGACTTGTTAAATTATCTTCAAGAAAAATTTTCAGTCAATTATGAGGTGTTTACCGCCACAACCGGTAACCAGGGACTTCATGAAGCTTTTGAAAAAATTCCTGACATCATTGTTTCTGATGTGATTATCCCCGGGATGTCAGGCAAAGAAATTGCAAAAAAACTTAAAACAGATCTGCGAACTTCCCATATTCCGCTTATCCTGCTCACGGCACAAGCTAGCCCTGAACAGCAGATCGAGGGCATAAACAGTATGGCCGATCTTTATATGACCAAACCTTTTCATTTTGACTTCCTTCAGGCAAATGTACGAAACCTGCTTGCCAACCGTATGTTACTAAAGGAGCATTACATCAGCGATATCAGCTCTGGTTTAGAGAAAAAATCAACATTAAGCATTCTCGATAAGAAGTTTCTGAATGATTTTGCAGGCATTGTAGAACATCACCTTGGGAATGAAACACTGAATGTGGAAGACCTGGCAAAGATGATCGGTATTTCCCGTATTCAGCTTTACAGAAAGGTGAAAGCATTACTTGACTGCAGCATTACGGACTACATTTTAAACCGTAGATTGAAAAAGGCTACTTACCTGCTGACGAATGAAGATTATTCCATTTCGGAAATCGCCTTCAAAATAGGTATTTCCTCACCAACCTACTTTTCAACCTTGTTTAAGGGGAAATATGGAATGAGCCCCAGTGAGTTTAAGAAAAAACAGAATAATTGATGATGAATAGTTCGAGTGTTATAAATTCCGGACTCTTTTAAATCATTGGCGAAGAATAATAATGATATACTTTTTTCTTTGGTCAGGATACTCAAACATGGAAAAAACATTTAGGAAGAATGATTTTTTAAAATATCTTCAATAAATTTGATGGGTTTTTTCGATGGATCTTAATCCACAATAATTATGATAAAATCAGCGCATCTGCCTGACCTATTCACATTACAATCGATTTTTGAAGGCATTCAGGATGCCATATACTGTCACGACCTTGACTTCAGGATTACCAATTGGAGTCCGGCTGCAGAACGTATGTTTGGTTATACCACACAAGAGATACTGGGCCAATCCGTTTTTATACTGATTCCAGATGACAAGTATTCAGAGAAGGAATGGCTGATGCAGGAGGTTTTAAGCGATAAGCGTATCAGCCAGTACAGAACAGTGCGTCTTAGTCGCTCGGGGAAACAAATACCTGTCACCTTATCCCTTTCGCCGATTAAAGACGATCGGGGGCAAATTATTGGCACGTCTCAAATTGCCCATGATGTTTCCTTCGAACACCAGGCAGAGGAAAAACAATCCATGCTTGCCGCTATTATAGAAAGTTCTGAAGATGCCATTATCAGTAAAACGCTTGATGGAATCATAACGACATGGAATAAAGGAGCAGAGCATATTTTTGGCTATACCGAAGAAGAGGCCGTTGGCCAGCCCATCACAATACTTCTTCCTGCTGATCGTTTGACCGAAGAAGAAACTATAATTGCAAGCCTGCGACGTGGCGAAAAGGTAGACCATATACAGACCATCAGAAAAACAAAAGATGGGCGCTTACTCAATATTTCACTCACCGTATCTCCTATTAAAAATTGCGATGGAGTTGTTATTGGGGCATCGAAGATCGCCCGCAATATTACTTCGCAAAAGGAGTCTGAAAAATTAATTGCCAAGCACATGGAGCGCCTGGAATTGTTGAATGTAGTGGGCAGGAGCATTAATGAATCGCTAGACCTTCAGCAAATATTACAGCAGGTAACTGATTCCACTACCAAGCTAACTGGTGCAGCCTTTGGAGCGTTTTTTTATAATCAGGTTAACCAGGAAGGGGAATCTTACTGGTTATATGCCATGTCTGGTGTTCCAAGAGAGGCCTTCGTTAATTTACCGACGCCAGATGATACTGCATTATTTCATTCTACTTTCAGCGGAGAAGGAATCGTTCGCTCAGACGACATCACCCAGGATGCCGGATATGGTAAAAATGAAACTTTTTTTGGGAAACTTTCCGGACCTCTACCCGTGATCAGTTATCTGATGGTTCCGGTTAAAAACAAATTAGGTGAGGTGATAGGCGGGCTGTTTTTCGGTCATCAGGAAAAGGCAATTTTCAAAAAAGAGCATGAGGAACTTGTCCTTACGGTGGCTTCGCAAGCGGCCATTGCTATAGAAAATTCAATGCTTTTTAAAGAAGTACAGGAACTAAGTGCGAAAAAGGACGAATTCATTGCAATGGCTTCCCATGAGCTAAAAACACCGATGACTTCTCTTTTTGGTTTTTTGCAGTTGGCCAATCGCAACACGGGTGAAGGGATCGCTAAAAATCTCCTTGAAAGGGCGATCAGACAACTGGAAAAAATGATCGTTCTGGTTAGTGATCTTTTTGATGTCTCCAAAATCCAGTCCGGAAAACTACAACTAAATCTGGAATACCTTAATCTGGCCATGCTTATTCAGGAAATGAAAGAATCTTTTTTGCAAGCCCATCCGGCGCATATTTTAAATATTGAAATGCCGAAAGAAAGCTTTGTTAACGCTGACCGCATGCGCCTTGAACAGGTACTCACTAATTTATTGAACAATGCAGTTAAATATGCACCTCAGGAAAAAACAATTGAATTGAAGGTTCAACATTTGGATAAAGTGGTACTTACTTCGGTTAAAGATTTTGGGCCCGGTATTAGTGAAGAAAACCAGCGTCATATATTCAGCCAGTTTTACCAGGCCAAGGAAAATAAAGACGGTTCATCAGGATTAGGTCTGGGACTTTTTATATCGAAAGATATTATTGAACGCCATGGTGGCCAGATTTGGGTGGAAAGTGAACCCGGTAAAGGTGCAACGTTTAATTTTTCTTTACCATTAGCATAAACGATTTGGGCTTAAATATGAAAGCTAACAAAGCCTTACTTCAGTCGAGATGTAATTATAAAGTGAAACCTACAGTATAAACCTGTTTTTTATAGACACTGGGAGACATGCCTGTAAGTTTTTTAAAGGACTTTGAAAAGTAGGAGAGATTATCAAATCCGGTTTGTGTTGCAATATCCGAATAGGCAAGCCTGCTGGTGGCTAATAAATATTGCGCCCGTTCAATCCGTTTTTCAAGAATATAAGTAATGGGGCGCTGACCGGTAAAAGTTTTGAATAAACGGGAGAAATAATCAGGGTGCTGATTAATACGTGAAGCCAGACTGGTTACAGATAGTTCCTGCTGCAAATTTACTAGGATATAACCTACTGTTTCGGCTATTTTTGCTGGCGCATGTTGTTCCTCATGTTTTCGATGTAACTGTGGTTGAAGCAAACGCCCCATCAATTGAAGTAGTATGCCCTGTGTTTCAAGGTAGCTGGCTAAGCCCTGCATATTGTTCAATTCCTGATATTCTTTATAGAAAATATTTTTTTCATAAATTTTTGGATCATCAGACCGGTTAATGCCACGACCAGGATTTATTTCGAGCAGCCGCTTAAAAAGATCAATGTCCATCTGTGTTGCCTTAATTTTTGAAACATTGCGGCTTCGTGCAAATAGAGAAGTCCCGTTTGCAGATTCTTCAAAAAACTGTACAAAATACTGGCTCAAATATCCATTGCAATTCAGATTACAAAGTGTGAAACTGGGTATAATATACAGATATCCAGGTTCGAGTTTTAAAGATCCCGATGGGTCAGATACCTCACCATTTCCATCATCTATATAATAAATCCGGAAATACGGACTGATTACGTTCAGGTAATTCCATTTTTCAGTTAATTTCACATAATCTACATTGAGCAGCGAAAAGGTATTTTGCAGGACTCTTTTGATCATTTTCTAAATGTCGGATTTTTACAATAAAAAGTCTAATTTATTCAAAAATAGGTCGGATAAGATGTTTATTTTTGATCATATTACCAAGTATAAACCGTTCGGGAGACAGGGAGTCTTGCAATAATCATCATCTGATTATTGCTGCCGGATATTTAGCAGCCCGATCTTCACTATATTGAAACCGGAATAGTAGCTTTTAAATGATCACACAATGAAAAAAAGAATATTCTTAAGCATCATTACAATTTCCATGTTGTTAAATGCACAAGCTCAGCAAAAGACCACTACTACTGAGCAAGGTAAATTCAGCCCTACCGATGAATCCTTACAACAGTATAAATATCCCGACTGGTTCCGTGATGCCAAATTTGGTATCTGGTCGCATTGGGGTCCTCAGGCGGTTCCTCGTCAGGGCGATTGGTATGCCAAAAACATGTATTTACAGGGTAATAATCAAAATAAATATCATGTAGAACATTATGGAACACCATCCAAATTTGGTTACAAAGACATTATTCCGCTTTGGAAGGCAGAAAAATGGAATCCTGAACAATTAATGGCGCTTTATAAAAAAGCGGGTGCCAAATATTTTGTAAGCATGGGTTCGCACCATGATATGTTCTTTTTGTGGAATTCGAAGATACATAAATGGAATTCGGTAAATATGGGGCCACATAAAGATGTAGTTGGACTTTGGCAGAAAGCAGCAAAAAAAGAAGGTCTCCGTTTTGGGGTTTCTGAGCATCTTGCTGCAAGTTTCAACTGGTTCCAGCCCAGCCATGGGTCGGATACAACCGGCCAGTTTGCCGGTGTTCCGTATGATGGCCGCGATCCTCAATATTCAGACCTGTATCATTTACCTGCCGACTCGAGCAATATCAAAGAATGGTTGACCAATAATCCTGCATGGCATAAAAAATGGTTAGAATATGTAACTGAACTTATTGATCTCTATCACCCTGATCTGCTTTATTCTGATAGCAAAGTTCCTTTTGAAGAATATGGACGTAAAATGGTGGCACATTATTACAATCAGGATATGGTTAAAAATAAAGGTAAACTGGAAGCAGTTTACACGCCTAAAGAAGCTTCCGGAGGTAAGTGGGCCCAGGATGTAGAACGTGGTGTGCTGGATTCAATCAGTCCTTTTCCGTGGCAGACCGATACCTCAATTGGCGATTGGTATTACAGAACAGGACAACGCTACAAGAGTGCAAATGGAATTGCCCAGCTTTTAATTGACGTGGTGAGTAAAAATGGAAATTTACTGATTAATGTTGTACAGACACCCGAAGGAGATTTAGAGCCTGATGTAATCAAAATAGTAACGGAAATAGGCGAATGGACCAGGACTTATGGCGAAGGAATTTATGCTACAAGGCCTTGGAAAGTCTACGGCGAAGGACCATCTACAATTAAATCGAACCAGAAAAAAGGCGTTTTCGGCGGATTGACAGACACCCGTGAATACGAGGCTACAGATATCCGTTATACAACAAAGGGACGCGATCTTTTTGCATTCTGTTTAGCTGTTCCCAAAACAGATATCAAAATGGAATTATTGGGGAAAAATTCTAAATATCTGGATAAACCGATCAGTTCGGTTACTCTTTTGGGTAGTAAAGAAAAACTGGACTGGACACAAACAGATGGTTCACTGGTGATTAAAAAGCCGAAAAATTATCCAGCCTGGGCGGTAACAGGATATAAAATAGAATTTAAGAAATAACACTATCCTATTAAATCCACTTTGGCGGAACTAAACGTCCATATTGGTGAGCTTAGAAGTAGTTTAATGATCTTGTCAATAATCAACCTAATGAAAATTTTATAATTACAAATGAAAAGATACTGTTTGGCCCTTGATCTGGTTGATGATGAAAAATTGATCGCAGAATATGAAGCATACCATGTTAATGGATGGCCTGAAATTAAACGCAGCATAACTGACTCTGGAATACTGGATATGGAAATCTACCGCATTTCCAACCGCTTATTTATGGTGATGGAAACACAAGACGATTTCAGTTTCGAAAAAAAGGCACTTATGGATGCTTCCAACCCACGGGTTGAGGAGTGGGAAATGTTAATGTGGAAATATCAGCAGGCACTGCCTTTTGCAAAACCAGGAGAAAAGTGGGGGTTGATGAAAAATATATTCCAGCTAAAAGGCTAACGATAATAAAAACGAACCGAGGGCCTAATTTGCCCCTCTTTATTTTCGGGACCAGTAGTTTAAGATCTCTATCAGGCGGTATGATTAAGGTGTTAACCTTTAAGCATTCCTACAAATGCCAAATCGAATCCAATAAACTTAATTTAGAGTAGGAGGAGGGTTTTAAGCGTTAATTTCAAGCCTATATCCTTTAGACCGTATCACAACAATGTTGATCGCAGGATCGGCCTCTAGTTTTTTTCTAAGTTTTGATATAAACATATCCAGGCTACGCCCTACAATAACACCTTCGTCTTCCAATATTTCTTTCTGCAGCCGGCTTCTCTCTATAAGTTCGTTAGGAGACCGCGCGAAGATGAGCAGTAACCTGGTTTCAGTTCCGGTTAATTCTATCATCTTTTCGTTTATGGTGAGTTTACGATTTTTCGCATCAAATAAAACCGACCCCAACGTAATCATGTCTGGATGCTGATCATCAATGGGTAAAGCTCTTCGCAGTTTAACAGATCTGAAAAAAATAAAACCAACAAAAGCTAAAAATGGCAGGCTGCCCAAAAGATATCCATTCTTTGTGGTATTTATGCCTGTCGGTTTCAGTTTAATGTCAATCATGTAACGTGCTTTTGGCTGTTTTCTTCCTATGCAAGCTATAATTTCATCTTTTTTATTTTTGGATATCGCGTAAGCATAGGCTACGCTGGAATCGCTAAAGTTCAAAACTTTAACAACATAATCATCCGCCAGCGGGTCATTGGCCAACAAACGTTTAGTGGTATTTACCAGGGAGATGGGGTCGAAAGTAAACTCCTTCTCAAATCTGATCAGGTACTCATTTTCAGCGACCTTTTTTATCGGAAGTACCCTTGATGTGCTGTCGCCCGACTGCAAAAGTAGTTCATGTCCGATCCTGCGGAGCAAAACTTCTCTTCTGGCGAAATCAAAGTCCTCGCTGCCAGTCATACTGAAAGCTGCACCGGTGACAGCGATAAATAAAACCAGCATGAATCCAAATAGATATTTACCTTTCCCGTAGAAGTAATTTCGGCTATCAAGCATAGTGTCAGCTTTTTATTTACAAAGTTTACATTTTTATTTACAATTCAAATGTCTCAAGCCGGAAAATGTCATAGTAATTTTGCTGCATCAACTTTGGTAGCATATGAAAAAATAAAAGTATGTTATCTGATTTGACTTATCAACAGAATCTATATGTTATTTAGTAAACCCCAAAAATCATGAAAAAATTAATTTATGCATTGATGTTACCACTGGTTGTGGTGAGCGGACTAGTATTTGCTAATCGTGAAATCAAGACTGAAACTGCTAAGAAGCCGTCCTCAAAGTCGCTTTCTGTTGCGGAAAGGAAAGCCGAAAGGAAAAAATGGGAGGCTACACCTGACGGTATAAAGTACAAAAAATGGGAAGCTTCTCCAGCAGGTAAAAAAGTGCTTGCCGGTGCCGCTAAAATAAGGAAGCATATAAATACTTTCACCAATATGGAGGCAGTTGTAAGCTCTCTTTCTCTTCCGCCAGGATCAAGATTAGGTTTTGGTGTCATGGCCAGGATTAACGGTGAGGATTATATTGTAAAATTTGAGCCGGAAAAGTCTCAACTCGAGCAATTGCATAGTCTGAAAGTTAACGACAAAATAATAATTAGAAGCCACAACGTATCTCATGCACCTAAGTATTCATATCCAATAGTGTCGTGCGAATATGTAGAGCGTGATAATAAAGTGATTTTTAAACGTGTTCCCCGAAAAGGAGGTTGCTGAGTAAAATATCTACATTGTTGTTAATGATTGCTTTTAATATTTCTTCTATGGGAAAGCTCAGTAAAAGCATCCATAAAAAGTAATTACATAAGATTTTGAACGGAATTGTTTTAGATTAAAGTTAACATCGTGTACATACCGGGAAGAATGTTTTGAAAAACTTTCTTCCTGGTTAACCTATCGAATGAACACATCTGTGTATTTTGGATCACCAATTATCTAAAACGCTTTGCTGTTTTCTGTTCTGTAGATGAAAAATAATCGTGCTGGAAAATTGCCAAATCAATTTTAAATATTTTTATCTCATATTCGTGATATATTGTATATTTGTTCAGCCATATCATGTATCCCAACATTTGTGCTTCAGATTATTAACCAGACTATAACAATATGAAAAAAGTAATTCCACTTACCGAATTATCTAATGAAGAATTATACAAGAAAAAACAGAGCATAAAGGGCGCATTAATTGGGCTTGGTTTGGTAATGCTTGCCGCATTTCTGGTTTTAATTTATCTTGTTATTACGGCTAAAACGCCAAAAGTTCTGGCAGCTATTCCCATATCCTGCATGCTGGCATTGTTACCAGCGTTTATCAGCCTTGGCCAGATTAATACTGAAATTAAAAACCGCAATTCAAAATAACGAATTCAATGTCATCCGATTGCCTGAATTGTACCGCTCCGGTAACTCAGAATTTCTGCCCTAACTGTGGGCAAAAATCATCTACGCACCGTTATTCCATCAAACATTTCCTGGCCCACGATTTTGTTCATGGTATATGGCATGTTGATAAAGGTATTTTATTTACCCTTAAAGCACTTTTTACCCGGCCTGGCCACAGTGTACGCGAGTTTATCCAGGGTAAGAGGGTTCCTTATTTTAGTTTTGTTACGCTCATCTTGCTTATCTTGACGGCATCAGGTCTAATTGCACCGTATAGCCATTTTAATATGTCTGATCTGATGCCGGAGGGAGGCAAGGCCGCGATGAGTAGTACTGAAAAATTTATCTCCGAACATCCAAAGCTGATATTGATCGTAACCATTCCCATTTATTCCCTTTTATCTTTTTTGTGGTTCAGGAAAGCGAAGCTTAATTATTCCGAGCACCTGGTGTTAAATTCAAACCGTGTTATCGTAGAACTGATTATGGGCCTGCTTATTTCGGTGGTTACTATTTTTTATACCGATACCAAAGTGATTGTTTTTTTTACTTATGGCGTTGGTTTGTTTTTAGGGCTTTTTTATAGCATCTGGTTTTATTACCAGTTTTTTTCTGCTTTTAACTATAGTAAAACAGCCTTGATTTTAAGAAGTATCCTTGTTCCGGTATCGTACAACTTATTAACCTTTATAATTGGAATCATTTTAGCCATCATTTCAAAGCATTGAATTTATTTAGCATCTTTCCTGCTAAATGAAAACCTCTTTTCAGGCTAATAATTGGTTCGTATTTTGATAGTTTAAAGTTATGATTAATGTTAGCCCCGAAGTAAAGCAACAAGCGCAATTATTTCTCTCAAGGAACCAGAAAATTGCTGCTGTTAAGATAGTTAAAGATCACAGTGGCTGTGGTTTAAAAGAAGCAAAAGATTATGTAGATGCTTTGGAAGAAGGAGTACAGCAACCAATAAACAATCCGGCAGATCTGGATGCAGAGCTATTGGTTATTTTAAGTCAGGGCAATAAGTTAAATGCCATTAAACATTATAAGGATGCAACGGGCGCAGGCTTGGCCGAAAGCAAAGATTATGTTGAAAAGCTAATGCAGTTTAAGCCTGGCAGCAATACGGTGCAACAAAGCAGGGACACCGATATTAAAAATATCATCTCTGATAATTCCGGAAATAACCAAAATCCACTCAAAAATTTTTTGATAAAACTGGCGCTCATTATTTTGATTGCAGCAGCTTTAACCTATCTCATGTTTAAAATTTAGCAGCAACATAGTGCAATATTTCTGTTAGAATTTAAATGTGGTGCTCAGAAATCTTATCTTGATTTCACACACACAAATAAATCTTAAGAATATGAAAATCACATTAGACACAAAATCACTTTTGCTGGGATTCTTGGGCGCTGGCTTAATGTTTACGGCCATCAGTTTTAAAAACGGACAAGATCAAACCGGGGGTAGGTACCACACAGAAGTAAATGCCAATAATATGGTCGTGATCCTGGATAGCGAAACCGGAAATTACATTATTGCCCCTCCGGTAGAGCAAACTGGAAAAACGACTTGGATAAAAGGCGAGTTTAATAAAACATTTAGTACGGCGGTAGACAATAAAAGAGAGCCGAAACAGTAAAAGTTTTATTGTCGCAATAGATCGTCATTGCGGGCGAACATTCAGCAATCTTTATCTTAAAGTCGTCATTTCGACCGTAGCGGAGAAATCTATTTCACAATAGCTTAGATCTCTCTGCTCTGCGGTGCTTCGGTCGAGATGACGATTTTTTATTGGTATCTTATCAATGCGCTGTGGCTCGCGAACCAATTTTTTATTTCACCATTTAAGAAACATAAGTTCATTAAGCTTATATGTTCTTAAATGTCTTATATGGTTAGTCTGTGTTTGTTTTTTAGTAGATATTCCTAAGGCGATCGTCATGCAGGTTTAGAACACTACATCAGGTGATAATGATCATCAAAAACCTCCATCACCGATGCTTTTATACCAAAGAATGCCAGTTTTTCACAAAACTCATTGCTGATATCTTTCGCAGAAACAATGCGGATTACTTTATCGCAATCTTCCAGATCGATAGACCATTCTGAAATATTCTGCAACCCTGCAACGGCCAAAGCAATTAAATTGGTATCGCTGCCCGATTCTATAATGGTAGAAATGATGGTGATGTATCTGGACATATTTAGAAATGATTAAGGATTTCAGGATCAATTCATAGCTGAAACTGATCTTTTGTAAATGCAAACGTAAGAATAATTTGCAAACAAACCAAACGTTCGGTATCTTTGTTTGATGGAAAATCCCTATAAAAGAAAAAAAGAGCCTGAGGTAAGCAAACAGCTTATTTTAGCAGCAGCTGCAGAAATCGGCGCGTCAGATTGGCATCGCGTTACGTTTCAGTCCATTGCCAATAAAACGGGTTTGAGCAAGGGGGGGATTATCCATCATTTCCGAAACAAAGAAGATCTGCTAAAAGAATTGATGAACCAAAGTTTGGCAGAGCTTACCGAGTGGATTATAGAAGAAAAAAAATCATCGGGCAATGAGGAAGGGAGTTTGGCTTACCTGCGCTTTATTATTGATAAAAGTAACGATTTACATTATCGGAGAACCATGAAAATTGTGATGCAGGTTGTACTCATTAACGAGGAGTATCGCAAAACATGGGATGAATGGTCTAATCTGTATATTGGAAATGGCGACGATACCGGACAGGGCATAAAACATCTGATTATGATGCTTGTTGCCGATGGGTTGTGGTATTCGGATAATCTTGGTATTTATAACATCAGCGATAAAAAGAAGCAACAAATACTGGAAACCCTCATTAATCTTTAAACTGAAATATCTTTTGCTCCCCCAGTTATCAAACTATAATTTTATGGAAGAACCCATCGAAACTACCGTTCACCAAAATAAAACTTTTACCGATATCAATTATGCTGGTAAACAGCTGCTAAAGCGAGAATTTATTAAATGTGAATTTATAAGATGCGATTTTTCTAAAAGTGATCTGAGCCATAACGACTTTGTGGATTGTGAATTTAGCCATTGTGATTTCTCTCTCACTCAGGTAAAAGGCACAGGTTTTAGTAACATTACCTTCAAAGACTGTAAAATATTGGGTATTGATTTTTCTACCTGCAATAAATTTATGTTCTCTTTTTCTTTTAGTGGTTGTATTTTAGATTATTCTGTTTTTTATGGTGCCAAGCTCTGGAAAACAAATTTTATTAACTGCTCACTAAAGGAAGTAGATTTCGAATCAGCCGATTTAACTTCAGCTGTTTTTAATAACTGCGACCTTACCGCAACATCTTTTAATCGGACAATTCTGGAGAAAACTGATTTCCGCACGGCAAGTAATTTTTCTTTCGACCCTGCGCTGAACAAAATGAAAAAGGCCAGATTTTTGTCTGCTAACCTTTCTGGTTTATTGGATCACTTCAAACTGGATATTGAAGATTAGTCCGCTAATTTTGAATTGATTAACCAATTTCAATAATTTACCGGTTAACCAAGCTCCAAGGCATAAGCTGTTCAGGCCTTTGATTGATTCAGTACCAAAAAGCTCTGGATATTTCCTACATAAGCCATTGCACCTATATTGTCTCTGAGGAAATTGTTATGAGAAACCATATCGGGCATGGCGTCGAGCTGGATTATATGCATTGGCTGTAAAGCTGTTATATTGATTTTAACCATGGCGGTATTTCTTTGTTCTGGTCAATCAATTTACCTTTATGTAGAGTAAGTTTTATCTTTAATGATGTCTTTGTTGGTTGATTATAACAATTTCATTATAGTTAAATTTTATACTTTTGGCTTATTAACCAATTACAATATAACCCGATATGTTTATGAAAATGCTTTTTAAAGCTTGCATACTTTCTGTTTTAATCTGTTCATCTATTCTGGCAAGTGCACAAACTGTTACTTTAGATTATTTTTTTAATCGTGAAACCCGAAAAAATAAAGCGGGAGAGGTAGAGCGTTTTCATTACCTGTGGAATGAGCAGGCAATGAGTGGTTTTTCCATTTTTGGTAATGTATTTAAAAAAGAAGGATTTAAATTGGATTCGCTTGAAACAGCACCAACAATAGCTAATTTAAAAGGAAGTGATGTTTACTTAATTGTCGATCCCGATCGTCCGAAAGAAAATCCTAAGCCAAACTACATTGAAGCTGACCACATTGCTGCAATTTCTGCCTGGGTTAAGCTGGGTGGGGTATTGGTGATGTTTGCTAACGATAGCGCAAACGTAGAGTTGCCACATTTTAATAAATTGGCTGATGTTTTCGGCATGCACTTTACCAATGAAATGCAAAATCATGTAATTGATGATGCACATTTTGAAGATGGCGGCATCGTGATCAAAAATAATCAGGTGTTTAAAACGGCAAAAAAAATATTTATGAAAGATGTATGCTCAATCGGCACCAAAAACGGGGCAAAACCGGTTTTGAAAAATGCGGCTGGTGCAACGGTTATTGCCACTGCCAAATTTGGTAAAGGTAATGTAATTGCCATTGCTGATCCATGGCTGTATGATGAATATGTTAATGGCCGTTTACCAAAAGAAATGGGCTTCGAAAACGATAAAGCTGCCTACGATCTGGTGGTTTGGTTAAAAAGCCTCGTTAAAAAATAATTGCTTAAAGTTTATCCAGTTTAAAATAGCCTAAATGAATCTCATCTTCTGGTAATCCTGAAGATGGTTTTATTTCGATGTGGTATTTCTGTTTGGCCTCTTCACTTAAAATATCCTCAATTTTATAAATATCATCTACATCGATGCCATATTTTTCGTCGATATGCGAATTGGCTCCTTTGATTGAATTGGTTTTAAAAAACACCGTTTTCTTAGCATCCTGAATGGCTTTGGCTCTTTCATCATGCACTGAAAGTACAATATGGTGCTGTTCGTATAATTTGTTGGATAAATAGCCCCCCAGATTGATAAAGAATAATTTATGTAGCGACGGTAGCGTATGCTCATCCCTTAATTTAATATTGATTCCGTAATCATCAACTTTGGTTACTTCGCGCCAGCCATCGATATGCAGGCTGGTACCTGTTCCTGGCCAAAATGCTTTAATTTCGGGCACAAGATCTTTTAGTGAATGGGCGATGCCGAAGAAATAGTCGTGCTGCTCTACGTTTCTTTTTGGGGCTTTTGAGCCCAGTAAAATCATATATAGTTTTAAATCGTTCATAAGTTTAATTGTTCACTGGTACATTAGCTCGATTAGTCATCCATTTAATATTGGTTGATTGACTCCAAACTCCTAATTCACTCACCTTTTAACAGCATTAATCAAAATAGGTTCTTAGAATTTTGTGATTTCCTTTATTTTTTCACCACCGAGAACACAAAGAAAGGCACAGAGGGCTAAGGGCGAACTCCAATAGAATGGTCGTCATCTCGACTGTAGCGCAGCGAAATGGAGAGATCTATCTAGGCAGATTTAGCTTCGCTGAGCACTCCGTGGTTCTCGACTGCGCTACACTCCGCTCGAAATGACGGTAACCCGAGGGGATCTTATGAGGAGAAAATAAATTAACCCTCAGGATGACAACCGGGAACGAGTATTCCCTCGCGTTTGGTGCCTCCATGGCAATCAATTCCATCATTCCTCTTACATTTTCCATCGATTTAAAACAATTTCCTTTTTTTAGGATTGTATAAATTATAAATGGATACGAAAACAGTAAAAAAGAAAATTGCCATCATCGGTGGCGGCCCGAGTGGTCTGTTCATGTATAAAAGATTAATTGAATCTAAAGCTCCCAACTTCGAAATAGAGATCTTCGAACGTAAAGATTATTTAGGAGCGGGTATGCCCTATAGTGCTGAAGGAGCAAATGTAGAACACATTACTAACGTGTCTGACAATGAAATTCCAGTCATATATAACTCAATTGAAGAGTGGGTGAAAATTGCACCGAAAGAAATTTTAGAAAAATTTGATATTAATGCGGATAAATTTAACGAGTATAAGGTATTGCCCAGATTGTTTTTTGGTGAATATCTTTCCGCTCAGTTTAAATTATTAAAAGAAGCTGCAGAAAATAACGGGATTAAAACCAATGTGCATTTAAATTGTATTGTGGATGATATTATTGATTTACCTGCAGATAACCAGGTAGCGGTAAGTGTTAAAGGACGTGATCAAGCTCATTTCGACCAGGTAATCATCTGTACCGGTCATAATTGGCCAAAAAAATACGAAGGTAAAATTCCTCATTATTTCGATTCACCATATCCGCCCAAAAAAATTGCTTTAGAACTGAACCACACCGTTGGCATTATGGGCTCTTCGTTAACTGCCATTGATGCCTTAAGAACCCTGGCGCGACAAAACGGAGATTTTGCCGATAATGAAGATGGTACCTATTCTTACCAGTTAGCGAGTAAAGGTTTTAAAATCGTTATGCACTCCAGGAGCGGGCTATTACCAGCGGTCAGGTTTCACCTGGAAGATTCGCATTTAGGGAAGGACGAAACGCTAAGTAAAACTGAAATCCAAAAAAGTATCAAGGTAAATGGGGGCTTTTTGCCTTTGGATTTTGTATTTGAGAAAAATTTTAAAGAGATGTTCATTGAAAAAGATCCTGTTTTTTATAAAAAGATCAAAGACATGAATCTTGAGCAGTTCGTCAGTACGATGATGGACTACCGCGAAAAAATGGAACCATTTGATCTTTTCAAAAAGGAATATGAGGAAGCAGAAAAATCGATTGAGAAGAGAAAATCGATCTATTGGAAAGAGGCACTTGCCATTTTAAGTTTTGCGATGAACTACCCGGCAAAATACCTTTCAGCAGAGGATATGGAACGCTTGCAAAAAGTGTTAATGCCACTTATATCCATTGTAATTGCATTTGTACCCCAAAGTTCGTGCAGGGAACTATTGGCCCTACATGATGCTGGTGTATTAAATATTGTAGCTGTTGGCGATGATGCAGAAGTAGAACCCTTAAAAACCGGGGGTGCAGATTACCATTACAAGGTGGATGATAAAAAGGTTACTGTCCATTTCGATACTTTTATTGATTGTATTGGTCAACCCCATCTTTCTTTTGATGATTTTCCTTTTAAAAGCTTAATTAAAAATGGGACCATAAGCCCGGCAAGATTAAAATTCCAGTCGGCTGCTATTGGAATGGAAGAAATGAAGCATAATGATTTAGTGACCAAGAAAGGCGATAATTACCTTTTAACTGTTCCAGGTATCACCATCAACGATTATTTTCAGGTGGTTGATGAAGCTGGGCAGGCGAATAAAAGAATCTATATCATGGCCGTTCCATACATTGGTGGTTATAATCCCGATTATTCCGGTATCGATTTCTCTGAAGCAGCATCTGGAGCGGTGTTGGATCGTATTTTGAGCTAAAAACCCTTATCTATTTGATATGTTCTTTTATAAATGCCTGAGGATTATAAAACCTTTCGTTAAGTTGTTTATTATTAAAGGTTAACCAGCTTGCGCAACCATAATCATCAAATTTTTTCCTGATTTCTAAATGGAGGTGGTGGTAATCGCCGCCATACTTTTTACTTTCCTGCGGTGTAAATAGCCTGGCGAGTTTAGTGTTTTGATCAACATTTTGTCCGTTGCTAACATAAACCTCTTTAAGGTGTTTGTAGGAGGTAAACATCGTTTGGCCATTAGGGAGTTTATGCTTAACGACTACAGTACGTTGATTTTCGCCTAAATGTACGGAGCAAACTATTCCATTGTCCATTGCATAAACATTAACCAGTTTCGCTTTTGGCTGGGCAGGATTAATATCAATAGCCGTGTGGATATGACCTTTAACATAACTATCCCGATGATCGCCAAAAATGCTGATGATTTTAATGTTATTTGCTTTTTTTCGGTTAGCCACATCAAAGGGTAGAAACCATTGATCGGCTGTTTTTGCAGGAGCAGTATCGGTATAATAAGGTTTCCAGCGATCGCGATCTTTTTCAATGGTTGGCGTTTCGAATAAAAAGGTTGATAAAAATAGAAATAATAATGTTTTCATACCAGGAATAATTTAAGGCAAGATAATGATTTTATTAATATAAACTATTTTTGTAGTTTAAAAATAAGTTCGTCATTATAAGGAGGAACGGCGAAGCAATCTTAATGCGGTCGCTAATAGCGATCGTTGTAAGATTGCTTCGTCGGCTGAAAAAGCCTTCTCGCAATGACGAACTTTTGTAGTGGTGGCAGATGTTACCATCTGCCACTGATTCAAATATCTTAGGTGGATACAGTCAGATGGTAACATCTGACTGCACGTTACGCCAAAACATTCTCTTTCAAAGCTTCTGCCGCCGGGTTAACTAACGTACCAATCAATTCAGGAACCGGAACATCGGTGCTTTCGCTATAACCGTGTGTGAGCAACCTTACGCGGTTAATGCACACCCTGATAAATTCGGGTACAAACAAATCGAATTTTTGAAATTTAGGAGCAAGTTCCGGGTTTTCCTGTTGAAATGCTAAAATTACATCTGCCACCTGGCGCCAGAATTGCTTTTCATCCAGGCCGACATAACTGTGGAAAATATTGCTGAGGTATCTGAAGAGGGCATCAAATATCCCCGATAAGATAAATAAAGGCGCCAACTCATCGTTAATTTCCCTTAAAACATCTACCAGATCATTCGGTAATTTTGCTTTCGATTCTTCTGTTAACACAATTTCTTCTACAAAATCTTTAATGATAATCCGTTCAGGCACACCATTTTTCATTACCAAAATGGTGTTTTCCCCATGTGGACTGAAGAAAAAAGCATGTTTGTAAAAAATCCTTAACACTGGTTTAAGATAAGCCGATAAATAAGCGTTTAACCAGGTTTCGGCAGTTAAACCCGATTTTTCGATCAGGGCCTCAACCATGCTTTTTCCATTATCATCTACATAAAGCAGGCTCGCCATAGTCATGATGTTTTCGCCTTCTAACAAGTAGTTTTCAGCACTCTCTCGCCAGATTGCACCTAAAAATTCCTGGTATTGATATGGCGATCCCGGTATTTCACTATATTGAGGATGGGTATAGGCAACTGTAGCCACCTCGCCTAAGAGTACCACTCGGGTTTGTTTTAAGTATTCATCACCCTGTAACATGTCTTTTGCCCAGTGTGTTACCTTTGGTGCAATAGCCAGTTTTTTAGGCGAAAGTCCTCTGAAAATGGAGGTGTTTAAAATAGAAATGGCCGTTTTTACATAATGTTTTTTAGGTTCACTTACATTAAAGAAAGTACGGATACTGTTTTGACACATGTATTCATCCTTCCCGACACCAACTGGAATAATCAATTGATGGGCAATGTCGTGTGCAAGTTGCAATACGATTTTATTATTCCATTGCCATTCGTGCACGGGGATGAAAAAATAATCTTCAGGCTGCAGCTGCTGTTGGATTAATACCTGATTAAAGTCGTGAACCTGTTTTAAACTCAGTTCTTCATTGTAAAAGGAAAATGGAGAAATACTTTCGATACTTTTAAAGGCTGCCCTTGATTTATGAACAGCCAACCAGGCCAATTGTGTTTTCTGTCCTGCTTCTGGCGCATATTTACCTTGATCGCTATGGTTAAAACCGATCCGTCCTTTGTTAATGGTGGCCCATGGGTGACCGTCCATCTGGTGTTCGATGGTCTGGTAATCAGCATTAGCCAATTCATCAGCGGTTAACCGGCCTTTTTCGTGGATATAGGCATCTGCATATAACGTATTTAAGGTCTCTTCCACAAAATGCGCTAAGGTAAAAGGTTTAATTCCAAAAGTTTGCTGTAGTTCTGTATAAAATGCCGGGGCGTTGTTAACGATTACACTTTCTCCGTTTACAAATTTTTTGATGCTTTGTTTGTCGATGTGCAAATAATCTAAAGTACGTTGCTGACCTGAAAAAGTATAATAGATCTCCTCAGAATCTGTTGCAAGATGGAAATCAGAATTTCCTTGCTCGTCTGTATTGATCAGCGTTGGTTCTGCTAATTTCTCGTGCATCAACTCCACGATTGATTTTGCAATATAGTTTAGGTTTACCTTATCCCAAACTTCTTTTTTTAAAGGTTTTATATGATTGAAATTGTTGTAATTCATGGTATTTAATTTTTTAATAAATGTTGGTCCCGATTTGCAATCGGGATCTAATGTGCTCCGGATTTTAAATCCGGTTCTCTATGGTCGGGATTACAAATCCCGACCAGCATGCGTACCAACCTAAAGTTTAAGGCGTTTCGACAGGCTCAACGTGACAGTCACGGATGAAATCCTGAGCCTGTTCAAGAACCTCTTGCTCGCCATTTACGCTAAACTGTTGAAAAGCAATCCTTTTTTCAACAGGATAAATTTCGAAACCTAATATTGCATTAATAATAGATGCATTGCGGTAGGCACCCATACCCAAATCAGGAGTTACAAAACCATGTGTATGCAATTCGGCATTTTGAACAAAAATTTCGTTTCCGTTTACATCGATGGCGTAGTTTCGGTGTACCTGAAACAGTCCTTCAGCATTACGTGCAATGCGATCATTTATTGCTGATAAGAAACCTGGCTCGTTGTACTTGTAACCGGTTGCCAATACCACAAAATCCGTTTCAACAGTAAAATCTTTCTCACTTTCGGCATGATAGAAATCAAGCTGATATTTTCCATCAGTATTTACCATTAAATTGTTCAGCTGGCAATTGGGCATCAATTCGGCATTGATTTTCTCGCCATCAACACTCAATTCGTACAGTTTATCGAAAATCTGGTTAATCAGTTCGAAGTTTATTCCCTTGAATAAGGAATTTTGCTTACCCAATAATTGTTTGCGTTTGGCATCGCTGAGGTTGTAAAAATGGTCTACATACTCTGGAGAAGTAAGTTCCAGTGTCAATTTCGAATATTCCATAGGAAAAAAGCGATCTGGACGTGTAAACCATTTCAGTTTTAAGCCATTTTCTGTTTCAGGCAAAAGATCGTAGAAAATTTCAGCGGCGCTTTGTCCTGAACCAATAATCGTTACCGTTTTTTGATTCAACAACGTGTGTTTGAACTTTAAATATTCTGAAGAATGTATGGTATTTTTATGCTCAGCTGGCCTAATAAAATCAGGCACTTTCGGTGTTGTGCCTGTTCCGAGTACGATTTTTTTAGCCAAAATGATCTCTCTGGATCCTGTTGCCTGATCAGTTTTTTCTACCTGATAAACACCATCAACGTAATTTACACTGATTACTTTCTGTCCGAATTGGCAGTTTTGCAGATGGTTAATCGCCCATTTACAATATGCATTATATTCCTTGCGTAATACAAAGAAATCTTCTCTGATATAGAATTTATATAGACGATCTGTTTGTTTAAGATAGTTTAAAAAGCTGTACGGACTGGTTGGATCGGCCATAGTAACGAGGTCGGCCATAAATGGAACCTGTAAGGTTGCATCGCTTAGCATCATGCCCGGATGCCAGTTAAATTCGCTTGCCTGATCTAAAAATAAGGTAGATAAGCTATTGATCGGGGCACATAAAGCCGCCAAACCTAAATTGAAAGGACCGATTCCGATCCCAACAATATCGTATATTTTCTGTTCCTGCATTATATTTCCTCCGTTTCAAATTGTGCTGTTTTCATCATGGCATAAGCTTTCGCTTCAGGAAATTTATCCCAGTACCAATCGCGGTAACAGAAAGTTAGGTTGGCCATTTTATAAGGCATTTGGATCACTTTTTCTAATTTAAAACCTAGTCTGGTTACAAAAATGTGCATCGCACGACTTTCCACTGCAGCTTCACCAATGCATTTACCTACTTCGGGTTGTTCAAAAATGAAATCCATTAAGGCCTGGCCTGTCTCGAAGCTGAATTTTTTATCCTTATCGGTTGGGGCAATCAATAAATGTGCTCCGTAATCGGTAGTTAATGCTTCGTAGCAGGCACCAACACCATCCCGCATAGGCCAATAAGGTTCTATGGTAAAGGTGGGTTCGCCATTTATTTCGCCAATAAAACTGTGCGATGAATCGTTTGGTAACAAAGTTCTATAGAATAGTTCCAAACCGCTAATCGGCCCATCCATTTTCCAGATTGGTTTCGCATGCTCCTGGTTAAACCAATCGTGAACCATTTCCAGATCGCGGTCGATATTAAAGGGGCGGATGTTGATCGTCACATTTTCCTTTGGAAAAAACCTGCTGTACAATACCTCATTGGTTTTTGGTTTGATTAGATTTTCGGAGAAGAAATATTTTGAGAGTGGATTTGGAAACTCACGGTAAATAGCCGGATTATCGATCGGCGCACTGGCTTCATCAATATTGCAAAGATTGGTCAGCAGGTTACCTTTTACTTCCCAGCTGCGGCGGTTGATGATATAATCAACTAAACCTGTAGTATCGCTGTTTTCGAATTGTTTAAACTCCAGATAAACGAGATCGATTAAGGTTTTTTCATCGGCGAGGTTGTTGCTTGCAAGGGCATTTACTACACCTAATATATTGTTGATGAGTAGATAATAGGTGAGTTTAGGGATAATGTATTCGTTTGGCACAATCGAACCACTTTCTGCGGCTATACCTGGATAAACCGCTTTTAGTTCCTCCGCTTTGGCTTCACTAAAGAAATAACCCTGGTTATCCCTGAAATAAAGTTTGGCAGGATAATAATCTTTATCCAGTTCTACCATTACATTTTGCTGGTGGAACTCAAAAGCCATCCCGAAATTGTTATAAAGGCCAACAATCGGAGTTACACAAAGGTGAAGGTACTGTTTAAACCAGTTTACGGCCGTATGGGCAAGCGCTTTATTTTTGCTGATGGATGCCTCCTCGATTACATGGACAATCCTCGGTTTTTGGCCCAATAAACCATCCTGACAAAGCGCCGCTAATAAACTTACATTTTTGCCAGCATCTTCTCCTTTGAATGGATTATGCCTGATGCTGATGTTAAATCCATCAATGGTTTCACCTTTATAATTTACGGTGATAAAAGCAGGGTCGGTAATGAATTCAATTTCAGGGAACTCGGCTTTGGCTGCTTTACCGTATTCGGTTTTTAACAATTTGCTTACATCGTAACCACGGTGAAGTTCCCGGACCAGATTAACCCTTTCTGAATTGGTTATTTTTACATGTAATGAAAATTTAAGCATCCAATCACTCGATGAATTGTAGACCGTTCTTACGGAAGATGTCGGAGTATACAATTCTCCGAAATGCCCCAAAAAGAACAGCAGGTTTTCTTCCTGCATCGCTATTACCGTAGGGAGGGTAAGCAAATATTCAGCTTCCCAAGGGTGCATGGGCACTACTTTATAATTTGGGTGTTGATCCAATAAAGCTATGACCTCAGCATTTTCGCTATCTAAAAGCTCAATCCTGAAAAGATCGGTCATATCGAAACCTTCTGCATTTTTCTCACTAATGTTATCTGCTACTATTAAAAAATACGCCAGCTGGAACTTTCCCTGTGTTTCTGGTGAATATTTAAAAAGTTCATCCTTTTTGTTAAACCCAGATCTTCCTTTGGGTAGGGGATGGGCGTTGTGACCTAAAATTAAGGACTGCTCGGCCTCAATAAAGTTCATTTTTGCAAAATTTACAGGTTTTCCATTTTGTTTAAAAAACGATAAAAATGCTTCGAGGTTTTCTATGCTATTAGCCAAACGTTGATTTATGATATCAGCATCTGCATGCGGAAACTCCTCTGCACTGAATTGAATGGCCAGTTCCATAAACCTGTAAATACTGATCGGCTTGATCACATCAGTAGTAATATTCCGCTCAATTACCGGAAAATTAAATACATGGCGGCCACTATCGGCATAAAATTTTAAAGGTGCATATACTTCGAAGCCAATTGCCGTAAAGTCAAACCTGATATGCAAACGATCGTTTGTGGTAACCAGGTAACTGGCTAAAGATTCGTCATATTTAGGGATACCTACATAGCGGCTCCAGTTGGTAAATTCTCTACAGTAACTGTTTAGAAGCGCATTAAAATTAGTTTCTTCTGAAATCTGCTGAAGCTTGATTGAGTCTAACGTATTCGTTTCCATGTTTTTTAATGATTTTAATAATATTTTCAATATCGCTGATGGTAGTTAGCGGGTTAAGTAGGGTAAATTTGAGGTAGAACTGTTGGTTAATCTTGGTGCCGGCAACTAAAGCTTTGCCTTCATTGAACATTGCTTTTTTGATATATTGATTCATAGCACACACATCTAAACGCAGGTTTTTTGGGCGGTAACGGAACACCAGGGCACTGATGTCTGATTCGTTCATCAACTCGAAATCGCTATCTGAATGTAACAGACAGGCAATTTCGGCTGCGGTTTCTATAATCGTATCAAAATAGCCACCCAGTTTGTTTCTGCCCATCATTCTGAGTGTAAACCAAAGTTTTAAAGCATCAAATCTGCGGGTGGTTTGTATTGATTTGTTCACTTGGTTCGGCAAACCATCTTCATCATGGTCCTTTGGGTTTAAGTAATCAGCATGGTGCGTAATCAGGTTGAAAAAGTTTTTATCGCGTACTAGAAAACCGCTGCTGCTTACGGGCTGGAAGAATGATTTATGATAATCAACCGTGACCGAATGGGCCAGTTCGATCCCGTTCAACAGGCTTCGGTATTTATCAGTTAGCAGCAAGCCACAACCATAAGCTGCATCGATATGGAACCAGGCGTTGTATTTTTTGCTTATCGACGCAAGTTCTTTAAGCGGATCAATATTGCCGAAGTCGGTGGTGCCTGCCGTACCTACAATGGCAATAGGAATATTGCCCAGAGCAATTTCCCGTTTAATGGCATCTTCCAGTAAAATGGTATTGATCCTGAAACTGCGGTCGGTTTTAATCTTGATCACCGATTTTTCGCCCAAACCTAACAGTGCAGCATTTTTCTGGATGCTGAAATGTGCCTTTTCTGAAACAAAAATCCTAAAGCGTGAGGCTTCCGGTGGCAAACCATTTAATTTGATATTGTGGTTCAGGGCGGTAATAGAATAATGATCCCTTGCCAATAAAAGCCCCATTAAATTGCTCTGTGTACCGCCGCTGGTAAAAATACCGTCGGCTTTTTTGCAGTAACCAATTTGATCGCAGGTCCATTCGATTAGTTTTTGTTCAATTAAGGTACCGCCGGCACTTTGATCCCAGGTATCAATGGACGAATTGATGGCCGAAATCATCACCTCGGCAGCTACTGCCGGGATCACAATAGGGCAGTTTAAATGGGCAATATAAGCTGGGTGGTGAAAGGCAACCGCATGGCTGGTATAAAGCTGTTCAACTTCTTTAAGCAAAGCATCGTAGTTGTCGTGTGTTTTTTCAAATTCAATCGAATCAAACAGCGGCCTTAATTCCGATGGCGATATGCCACTAAAAGGTTGTTGATTATTGTTGAGAAATTTTTTTACCGCCTGGGTAACTTTTCCTACTGCATGCAGGTATTCTGCTTCATTTTCGTGGTGAAAGATTTCCTTGTTCGGACTTTCCGTAAGGAAATCAATTAGTTCATGTTTTTCTAGGTCTGATGTAAACATTAGTTTTTCAATTTTTCAAGGATTAAAGGTTTAAGTGGCAATAAACATCTGATCTTTTTAAGCCGATATTTCATTAATAACTCTGGTTAGGTGAAATTAAGCATGAGCTATTTTTTATTAAAAACTCCGATTGCTAAGGTATATTTTTATTTAGATTGATTAAAAATAATATTCTAAATATTTTCAACATGTTGTTAGTAAGTAGGTAATGGATAGTTTTTGAAATATTTTAAAAATCTATACAGATAAATTTTTAATTAAGTTTATTTGGATTTGATCTAAATAAATGATTGCTTTGCGCAAAAAAATAATAACCCTTAATAAAACCAAATAAATAAAAATGAAAAATCTATACTTAATTGCAATCTTAATCTGTGGATTTATCTTTAGCGGTAAAGCACAAACGGTTACCGGAAAGGTAATTGGAGAAACTGCACCGCTTGCGGGAGCAAATATTAAAGTTGAAGGCAAAGATGCCTCGGCTACAACAGGTGCCGACGGTAGTTTCGAACTGAAATTAACCGAAGGATCTTACAAATTACAGGTAAGTTATGTAGGTTATACCACCATATTACAAAAAGTGAGTTTGGCTAAAAATCAAACAGTTAACTTAACCCTTAACTTAAGTCCTACATCAAACATGCAGGAAGTAGTCGTGGTATCGTCACGTAAACCGACCAGAATCAGCGAAATACCGGGTACTGTTTGGGTAGTAGATGGCGCTAAAATCCAGGAACAGGCCAGAGCCGGAATCCCACTTAAACAAGCTTTGGCGCAATTGATTCCGAGTTTGGATGCAGGTCCAGAAGGGCGTACTAACTACGGACAGAACCAACGCGGCAGAGATGCATTGGTGATGATTGATGGGGTATCGTTAAACAGTACCCGTGGCGTAAGTCGCCAGTTCGAATCAATAGATCCTTTCAATATCGAAAGAATTGAGGTTTTATCCGGAGCAAGTGCGGTTTATGGCGGTGGTGCAACAGGGGGTATCATCAATATCATTACCAAGAAAGGACAGGATAGTCAGCCAAGTTTTACTACAGAGCTTGGTGTTCGCAGTGGTCTGAAAGAAAAAAGCGATCACGATGTACGTGTGGCACAAGCTATTTCTGGCGGGAGCAAGGATTGGAATGGGCGCATTGGTATGGCTTTCCAAAAAAACAATGCAGCCTATGGCGCCGATGGAAAGCAGATTTTTACCGACATTACGCAAACCGATTTACAGTATAACCAATCGTTCGATCTTTTCGGGAGTACCGAATTTAAATTAACTGATTACCAAAAGTTATCGGTGAATGCCCAATATTACAATTCAGGTTACCGTGGTGATAAAGATCTGTTTTTAGGAGCCAATTATGCAGGACTGAGAACAACACCAGCCCTTTTGGAAATGAGAAATGGCTACTCATCAGACGTTGATCCAAAAACAAGCAGGGCGAATATCAATGCCAATTATCAGGCAAGCGACATTTTAGGAGGACAAACGCTTTACATACAGGCAGCTGCTAGAAATGAGCAGTTCAGCTTTCACCCATTTCCAGGACAAGCGTTAATACCTGGCGCACTTTATAGCGGTTCATCTATCCAAAATACTAATTACAGTGCTTTAAAACTGGTATTGAATAAAGACTGGAACAGACTGAATCTTACTTACGGTATTGATGCGGATAACGAGAATTTTAACGCACAGCAGGCTTTGTTTGATAGAGCAAAAGCCTTCGCATCTGGTGGTTTAAACAATACTACCGTGGCTACTATTACACGTTACCCAAACTTTAGGGTAAATGGTTTATCTGGTTTTTTACAGGCGCAGGTTAAAGTAACCGACTTCTTAAGCCTTTCGGGAGGTGTGCGTCAGCAACGTATGTTTGTTAAAGTTGGCGATTTTGTAGGCACCACTGCTTCTGTGCCTTTGGCTTATGGTTTTGGCAGAACTGCTACGGCCATTGCTGGTGGTGAAAACCATTACGATGTAAACTTATTAAATGGAGGTTTAGTATTTAAAATTAATACTGCTCAACAGGCATGGGTTAATTTCTCGCAAGGTTTTAACTTAGCAGATCCGGCTAAATATTACGGACAGGGTACTTATACCTTAGTAGGTACCAACTATAATTTAGGCAACTCAATTAATGTTGGAAGTTCTCCTTTAACAGGTATCAAAACAGAACAGTACGAAGCAGGTTACCGTTACCGCACAGGTGTATTTAATGCACAGGTAGCTGGTTTTTATGCCTTATCTGATAAAAACGTAAAAACCAATAGTACATTCAATATTGAAGTTTTCGATGAAAATGTTAGAAATTTAGGTGTTGAAGGTTCATTATCATTAAACCTGAAAAATGGTTTTGAAGCTGGCGTAAACGGTTTGTACATCAAAACACAAAAACAAAATGCTGATGGTACCTGGTCATTACAGGATGTAACTGTTGCAAGTCCATCAAAAATTGCAGGTTATCTGGGTTATAACGGAAAAGTTTTTGGTATAAAAGCCCAGGCTTTCCACTCATTTGATTCGAAAGGTTATGCTACAGTTGGTAATGTTGTGGTGCAAAATGAGTTAAAAGGCTTCACTACCGTTGATTTATTGGGATCTGTAAAGTTATTTACCGGAAGTTTATCATTCGGTGTGCAAAACCTGTTGAACAAAAATTATCAGACCATTTGGAGTCAACGTTCGGTATTTTTATACCAGGCTTTGGCTAAACCGGAAACATTTTATTATGCTGGCCGCGGCCGTACGTATAATTTAACGTATACGCTTAATTACTAGGGGGGCGTCATTCCCAACTTGATTGGGAATCGTAATGCCATAGCCAGGCTTGCGAGCTGCATTAAGATTCCCGCCTGCGCGGGAATGACGGTCGCTCAAACAACAAATGCCTCATTGAGGGCATTTGTTGTTTATTTCCTCTTCAATTCAATCACCGTAATTTCCGGCCAGATCCCAATCCGACCTGAAAAGCCCAGAAAACCGAAGCCTCTATTTACATTCAAATATCTTTCATTTTCGGTTTTGATGCCCGCCCAATGTTTATAACGGTATTTTACCGGGCTCCACTTAATGCCAAAAGCTTCGATACCGAACTGCATGCCGTGTGTATGTCCGGCCAATGACAGTTGGATTTTAGAAGGATAATTTTTTACCTGTGCATCCCAGTGTGAAGGATCATGTGATAACAGGATTTTAAAATCGTCGACATTTGTGTTTTGCAAAGCTTTGTTTAGGTCTCCACGCTCTCCAAAACCGACCCCCCAGTTTTCTATCCCGGCCAATATAATTTTCTCGCCGTTTTTATGTAATTCAATATGCTCATCCAGCAAAAGTTTAAAACCCAGTTCTTTATGATAAGCTTTCAATTGGTTCAAATTTTTGATTTTATCCGCTTCGCTTGGCCATTTAATGTAATCACCATAATCGTGGTTACCTAGAACAGAAAACTGTCCGAAAGGGGCTTTGATCTGCGAGAAATGACCGATGTAGGGCACAATTTCTGAAGAAGCATTATTTACCAAATCTCCGGTGAAAACAAACAGGTCGCTTTTTTGGGCATTAATCATGTCGATACCTTTTTGCACCGCTTTAGGGTTGGTAAAACTTCCGGCATGTATATCAGAAATTTGTGTTAAGGTAAAACCGTCAAAACTGGCAGGCAGATCATCGAAATACAAAGTATGTTTAATTACGCGGTAAGCATATTTTCCCTGGGTAATACCATAAGCAAATAAGGCAATGGTTAAACAGAACATCACAAAGGCAAAATCTACCCAGTAATTGCTACGGCCTAACAGGTGGAAACCTCCAGGCTGAAAATTAGTAGCCAGCGCGATTAATAAGCGGTAAACATCGCCTAGCAGCAGAAAAAAAGCAAAGACAATTTCTGCAGCAAAAATGATCAAAAATGCGTGACTGACAATCTGGAAAAACTTATTGATGCCCTGAATCCGCATCTGCTGAATGGCGAAAAATAAGGCGAAAGTTAAACCTATAATAAATACCCAAAAAATTGGACTCAGTAAACTTGATTGATTGATGGTGCCCAGGCCAGATAATACGTACGCATTTAAGGCAAAAAATATAATTGCAACTATTAGGAGTGGCAATAGATTGAGTTTTCTTTTCATTATTAAAAATCTGTAAATCAGAATAGAGGGTAAAAATAGAATTTAAACGCCCATAATTGCCAACTGTTACGGCTGGTGGTTATTTTTACGCTCGTTTGATTAAAGCAATTTCTGTAATTATGCGTTATATTTATAAATATCATAGCATGTTGAATTAAAATCAACTTCCAGTTGCATATTTTATAATTTACTTTCTTTTATTAGCTTTGTGCGAATATGCTGTCCAAAAAAACAAAATATGCCATTAAAGCGCTTGTTGCGCTTGGTAAAAATTTAGATAAACCACCAATGCAGATTTCGAAGATTGCAGAGGAGGAGCATATTCCGAAAAAATTCTTAGAACAAATTCTGCTCGATTTGCGTAATGCTGGCTTTTTATACAGCAAAAAAGGTGCAGGTGGCGGTTATAGCCTAAATAAAAAACCTGAAGAGATTTTATTGGTACATGTAATGCGTGTAACCGATGGTCCTATCGCTATGGTTCCATGTGCAAGTTTAAACTTTTACCACAAATGTGATGAATGTGTAGATGAGAAAACCTGTGGTATCAGAAGTGCCTTTATTGATGTAAGGGATGCTACGCTTAAGGTTTTAACCGAAACGAGCATTGCAGATGTAATCGGGCGTGAGGATAACCTTAAGATCGGTATCGTTAATTTATAAGTTTTTAACTTTCTGCTAACGATCCGTCACCCTAACCTGTAGCGGAAAGCTGCGACGTAAATTATTTCAGGGTTTTTTTGTTGTTATATCAAACTTGCGAGGTCTTAAACCAATAATGCTTTTAGAAAGCAGGTTTCTGTACGTTTCGGTTACGATAGTCCTGCTATCGCTGCAAGTCTTCGCTCGTGCCTCGCTGTGGGCTTTCCGCTATATCAGGTTTAATCGGCAAAGACTTCCGAAGTCTCAAGGGAGTAGAGTGTAGACAACTTCGGAAGTCTGGTCACTTTTTGCTATAATTCCGCGTTAGGGATTGTAAGGGTTCAGTACCGATTTTTCATCGGTACCGGAGCGAAGCGCAGCCCTGAAAAGCCCGACCCTTGCGCCAGCTTGGGGAACGCCCAAATCAGTTAACAATTTTCAATTTGCAGTTTTCAGTTACTCTTGTTTAAGAATTTAATTTACAGATTTCTCCATTTCGCTGCGCTCCCAGTCGGAATGACGTTTTTTCTATGTAAATTTTTTCAAAATAAATTACTACTATTCCTATATACTTTATATATTTGACGTATGAACTTCATTTTTATACCTAACAAGTTAATTGCTATGCAAATGATGTATTGTTGTAAAACCCAATAACAGGAGCCTACAGATAATTTTAAGTATAAAATATGGAATGCTTCTCGGTTACTGAGAAGCATTTTTTGAATAAAGCTAACAACACATATGCAAAGTTTCAGAACAGAACTCGAAAATCCGATTGTCGAGCAGGACATCATCGATTTAGAGAATAAGATTAAAGCTTTCAGGGATGGAACCATCCACGACGAAAAGTTTAGGAGCCTCCGCTTGGCCCGTGGCGTTTACGGACAAAGACAACCTGGTGTACAAATGGTGCGTATTAAATTGCCTTTTGGTAAGGTGACTTTTAAACAGTTATTGCGCATTGCCGATATTGCGGATGAGTACGGAAGTGGCAATTTACACTTAACCACCCGTCAGGATATCCAGATTCATTACGTGAGTTTAGACCGTACACCAGAACTTTGGGCAAAATTAGAGCAGGATGATATTACGCTGCGCGAGGCCTGTGGAAACACGGTGCGTAATGTAACCGCTTCTCCAAATTCGGGCATCGATGCGGAAGAGCCTTTTGATGTTTCGCCTTATGCACAAGCAGTATTTGCTTACTTTTTGCGTAACCCGATTTGTCAGGAAATGGGCCGTAAGATTAAAATCTCCTTTTCTTCGAGCGATAGAGATACTGCGTTTAGCTACATTCACGATTTAGGTTTTATTCCAAAAATTAACGAAAATGGGGAACGTGGATTTAAGGTTTTATTTGCTGGTGGTTTAGGTGCACAACCTTTTTTGGCTAATGCCGTTCAAGAATTTTTACCTGAAGATCAGTTAATTCCTTTTACTGAATCTGTGCTTCGTGTATTTGATCGTTATGGCGAACGTAGCAACCGTAACAAAGCACGTTTAAAATACCTGGTTCAAAAACTAGGTTTAGAAGAAGTTTTACGTTTGGTTGCCGAAGAGCGTATTGCCAATAAAGTAAAAACCTTTAAAATAGATATTAATACAATACCTCAGGCAACGTTACCTTTAGAACAAGAATATCCTGCGGTAGAAATATTAAATGAAGCCCATTACAAACATTGGTTAGCCACTAACGTAATTGAGCAAAAACAGGCTGGGTTTTATGGCGTGTATGTAAAAGTTCAGGTGGGCGATATCAAAACCGATAAAGCACGGGCATTTGTTGATGCCATCAGGTTATATGTGGCTGATGAAATCAGGATTACCCAAAACCAGGGATTGCTGTTAAAGTTTGTACGCAAAGAAGCATTACCTTCACTATACTCGGCTTTAAATAAAATTGGTTTTACCACAGCTGGCTTTGATAGTTTAGCCGATATTACCACTTGCCCAGGTACCGATACCTGTAATTTGGGGATTTCCAATTCAATGACCTTGGCTGAAGTTTTGGAAGAAGTAATCTATACCGATTTCCCTGAGTTTATCTACGAGAAAAACATCAAGATCAAAATCAGCGGTTGTATGAACTCTTGCGGTCAGCATGGCTTGGCCGAGATTGGTTTCCACGGAAGTTCAGTAAAAGCTGAAGGAAAAGTGGTTCCGGCTGTACAGGTAATGCTGGGTGGTGGAACCGTAGGTAACGGAGTAGGCAGAGTAGCAGAACGAGTAATTAAGGTACCATCAAAAAGGGCAACGAGTGTTTTACATTTCATTCTAAATGATTTTAAAGCCAATAACCTGGAGGATGAGAATTTTCATCAATATTACGATAGAAAAGGTAAAGACCATTTTTATCAGCTTTTAAAACCTTTGGCCGATTTAACCAACCTACAGACAGAAGAATTTGTAGACTGGGGACACGTAGAAGAGTTTGTAACGGCAATTGGTGTAGGCGAATGTGCTGGTGTAGTGATCGATTTAGTGGCTACTTTATTGTTAGAAGCTGACGAAAAATTTGATTGGGCAAAGCAAAACTTAGATAAAGCTTCTTATGCCGATGCTATTTATCATACCTATAGCACTTTTGTAAGTGCAGCAAAATCTTTATTGTTAGATAAAGGCGTAAACAGCAGTACGCAGGTTGGCGTAATCCGCGAATTTGATAACCATTATGTAGAAACCGGCGAATTTAATTTACCGACCAATTTCTCTGACCTGGTTTTACAGATCAATAAAAACGAACCAACAGCTGAGTTTGCACAAAAATATTTCGAAGAAGCCAATCAATTTTTAAATCAGATTAAGGAAAAAAGAGCGGTATTGGTGAAGTAATTGAAGGATAGAATTAGAGAATGATTGAGTTAAAGAATGATGATAAACACTTGCTATTAAACATTCACTCATTCAAAATTCAATAATTCCAAATTAAATATAAAGATGAGCGATCAGAAATTAAATATAGAATCAAAAATAACCCTTTTAGGCGCAGGTCCTGGCGATCCTGATTTGTTAACGTTGAAAGGTGTAAAAGCATTACAAACTGCAGATGTGGTATTGTATGATGCCTTAACCAACGAAGCTTTATTGGAGCATGCTCCGGCAGAAGCCATTAAAGTTTATGTAGGAAAACGTTCAGGCGAGCATTCTTATCCTCAGGATACCATCAATAAATTAATGATTGATTATGCCTTAAACTATGGTCACGTAGTGCGTTTAAAAGGTGGTGATCCATTTGTTTTTGGCAGAGGATATGAGGAGCTGGATTATGCCGCATCATATAGCATTCCGGTAAGTGTAATTCCGGGTATTTCGAGTTCTATTGGTGTACCGGGCTTGCAGCAGATTCCGGTTACACACCGCGGTATGAGCGAAAGTTTTTGGGTCATTACCGGTACTACCACTTCTGGCGAAGTTTCAGCAGATATTTACCAGGCAGCACAGTCAAAAGCCACGGTATTGGTACTGATGGGGCTTAAAAAACTGTCAAAAATTGTAGAGATTTTTAAAGCGGCTGGCAAGCATCATTTACCAACTGCAGTGGTGCAGAATGGATCGGCAAAAGATGAAAAATTAGTAGTGGGCGTGGTAGAAACCATTGAAAGTTTAGTGCAGCAAGAAAATATTAAAGCTCCTGCTTTATTAATTTTTGGAGAAGTTGTATCATTACATCCATCATTTAAGAAATTAATTAAACAATATGCAAGTATTGCCTAACCAACCTGATAATGCAGCGTCTTTTTCGGAAGAAGAAAAAGGTAACCAGCTCTTTCCGGTTTTTGTAAAGCTGAACAAGCTGCGTACATTATTAATTGGTGCAGGAAATATTGGGTTAGAGAAATTAACCGCGATTGTAAATAACAGCCATAGTGCTACCATTACTATTGTGGCAGAGCTTGTATCTCCAGAAATTTATACGCTGATCGCAAATTATCCGCTCATAAAAATTAAGCAGAAAAGTTTTGACATAGACGACTTGAACGATATTGATATCGTTTTTGCGGCAACCAATAACAATATTTTAAATGAAGAGATCAGAAAGGTTACGCATGAGCGTGGTTTGTTGATCAATGTGGCAGATAAGCCAGAACTATGCGATTTCTACCTGGGATCAATCGTTCAAAAAGGCGATTTGAAGATTGCCATTTCTACAAATGGAAAATCGCCAACCATAGCAAAACGTTTAAAACAGATTTTAAATGAGGGTTTACCAGCAGAACTGGACGAAACCTTACAGAATATGAGTGCCTTGCGCCAAACTTTAAATGGCGATTTTTCAGCAAAGGTTAAAAAACTGAATAAGGTTACCAAAAGTTTAATTAACCCTAGAAAAAGTTTTGCTGAGCGGAACATTAAATGGTTAATCTGGATGGCATCAGTTTTACTGATTGGAGCAATTGGTTTTTCTTTATGGAATACCGAGCCAGAATTTCAGACTTTCCTAATCAATATCGATCCATTATTCTATTGGTTTTTAGGGGCCGGATTTTTATTTGCATTAATTGATGGTGCAATCGGCATGTCGTACGGGGTTACTACTGCCTCATTTTCGCTAGCCATGGGTTTACCTCCTGCATCAGCAAGTATGGCGATCCATATTTCTGAGGTAATGAGCAATGGAATTGCCGGCTGGATGCATTACCGGATGGGCAATGTCAACTGGAAACTATTCAAAATTTTAATTATTCCAGCGATAATTGGAGCCGTTTTAGGCGCCTACATCTTATCGTCACTTGAGCATTACAGCGCTTATGTTAAGCCTATTGTAGCGGTTTATACCTTGTTTTTAGGTGGAGTTATTTTAATGAAAGCCTTTAACATCAAAAGAAAGAAAGCAGATCAAAAAATTAAAAAAATCGGGTTGTTAGGCTTTGTTGGTGGTTTTATCGATGCTGCCTTTGGCGGTGGATGGGGCTCGATTGTTTTATCGAGTTTAATTGCAGGCGGCAGGCACCCATTATTTTCTTTGGGAACGGTAAAAATCAGTCGCTTTTTTATTGCCACCTTAAGTTCCCTTACTTTTTTCACCATGTTGGGTGGCAAACACTGGGAAGCCGTTTTAGGCTTAATTATCGGTAGTGCAATCGCATCGCCAATTGCTGCAAAAGTATCCAACAAAATTTCGGCAAAAACCATTATGGTTGCTGTGGGGATTATTGTAATGATTGTGAGTTTGCGTAGTGTGATTATGTTTATTTTAAAATTAATTTAGTGATGGAGAACCTAGAGGAGATAAAAGCAGCACTGGCAGGTTTAAGTACAGTAGATAAACTGAAATTTTTGGCAGATCAATATGCCGGCCGTATTATTTTTTCGACTAGTTTTGGTTGGGAAGACCAGGCGATTACCCATTTAATTTTTGCCAATAATATTCCAATCAAGGTTTTTACTTTAGAAACCGGACGCTTGTTTCCTGAAACCTATTACGTTTGGAACCGTACCTTAGAAATTTACAACAAACTTATTCATGCCTATTATCCGCTGAACGAATTGTTACAGGATATGGTCAATACAAAAGGTCCCAACAGCTTTTACGAATCGGTAGAGAATCGGAAAGAATGCTGTTACATCCGTAAAATTGAACCTTTAAAAAGGGCATTAAAAGGAAACGAAATCTGGATTACGGGCATCAGGGCCGATCAGAGTGCCAACCGTGAGGATATGCACGATTTAGAATGGGATGAAGGTAACCAGCTGATTAAATTTCATCCTATTTTCGATTGGACTTTAGATGATGTGAAAGCATACATTAAAGAAAATAACATTGTTTACAATACCCTGCACGATAAGGGTTTTCCGAGTATAGGTTGCGCCCCATGTACAAGAGCAGTACAGCCAGGCGAAGATTTTAGGGCCGGAAGATGGTGGTGGGAAGACCAAAGTAAAAAAGAATGTGGTTTACATGCTATTTAAGGTATAAGGCGGAAGGCTAAAAGGTAGAAGGTTTATATTCCTTACTAAATGAAACGTTGGAATATCCCAACATTCAAACCTTCCAAACATTTTAAACAACAATAACAACAAATATAACAAGTTGAATAATTGAGCGATTTAACATTCAATCATTCAATCATTCAATCATTCAACATTCAATCATTCAACATTTGATAATGAGTACATATAATTTTGATTATTTAGACGAACTGGAGGCCGAGGCCATTCACATTTTGCGTGAAGTAGCAGGTCAGTTTGAAAAACCGGCCCTGTTATTTTCGGGTGGAAAGGATTCAATTACTTTAGTTCGTTTGGCAGAAAAAGCTTTCCGTCCGGGAAAATTTCCTTTTCCTTTAGTACATATTGATACAGGCCATAATTTTGAAGAAACCATTATTTACCGCGATCAGATGGTAGAACGAATTGGCGAAAGATTAATCATCGGTTCTGTGCAGGAATCAATAGATCAGGGTAAAGTTGTAGAGCAAACCGGTAAAAATGCCAGTAGAAATGCTTTGCAAACCGTCACCTTGCTTGATACCATTGCAAAACACCAGTTCGACGCTTGCATTGGCGGCGCGCGTAGGGATGAAGAAAAAGCGAGGGCTAAAGAACGTATTTTTTCTGTTCGTGATGAATTTGGCCAATGGGATCCAAAACGCCAGCGCCCTGAACTTTGGAACATCTATAACGGAAAAATCCATAAAGGAGAAAATATCCGCGTGTTCCCCATCAGTAACTGGACAGAATTAGATGTTTGGAATTATATCCGCAGAGAGAAAATAGATCTTCCAAGTATTTATTTCTCGCACGAACGCGATTGCATTACCAGAAATGGACAGTTGATGGCTGCTTCTCCTTTTCTAAATATGGATAATGAAGATGTAGTAGAACGTAAACAGGTGCGTTTCCGTACAGTGGGCGATATGTCTTGTACTGCTGCAGTAGAATCGGATGCTACTTTAATCGATGACATTATTTCTGAAATCAGTGCTTCTAAAATTTCAGAGCGTGGTGCCCGTATGGATGATAAAGTTTCTGAAGCCGCAATGGAAGACAGGAAAAAGGGGGGATATTTTTAAATTGAGTATCGAGTAGCTAGTAGCGAGTATCAAGATTGGATGCAAACTAAAAAACTTAACCTTTAAATAAACTAAGTATGAGTATGGAATTGATAGACTGCAATATGTCTTGATACTTGATACTAATATCTTAATACTATAAGCATGAACATATTAAAATTTTTCACAGCAGGCAGCGTAGATGATGGTAAAAGTACCTTAATTGGCCGTTTGTTATACGATACAGATTCTATTTTAGCCGATCAGTTAGAAGCTTTACAGAGCTCGAACCGCAAAAATGACGATGGATCAATAGATTTAGCGATCTTAACCGATGGTTTAAGGGCAGAACGCGAGCAGGGTATCACCATTGATGTAGCTTATAAATACTTTCAGACTGAAAAACGTAAATTTATTATTGCCGATACACCTGGCCATATTCAATACACCAGAAATATGGTTACGGGCGCTTCTACAGCCAACCTGGCGATCATCTTAATCGATGCCCGTAATGGTGTAGTTGAACAGACCATCCGCCACTCTTATATCGTTTCCCTATTGGGTATTAAACACGTAGTAGTTTGTATTAACAAAATGGACATGGTTGGCTATAACGAAACGGTTTATAGCGCAATTATAGAAAAGTACAAAGTTTTGGCTCAGCAATTAAAGCTGTCCGATGTAACCTATATTCCGGTGAGTGCCCTAAAAGGTGATAATATTGTACAAAATTCGGGTAACATGGATTGGTACGAAGGAGAAAGTTTATTACATTTCTTAGAGAAAGTTGATACCGACAACCTCGATAAATCGCAATTAGCCCGTATGCCAGTACAGTGGGTGGTTCGTCCGCAAACAGAAGAATTGCACGATTACCGCGGTTATGCCGGACGTGTATTAAGCGGAACTTTTAATTTAAATGATAAAGTTACTGTTCTTCCTTCAGGAGCCAGCTCTATTGTTGAGAAAATAGAGTTTTTCGACGAAACACTTGATGCAGCACATGCTGGCCAATCAGTTATCATTCACTTAAAAGATGACGTAGACATTAGCCGTGGCGATACCATTGTAAATGCATCGGCTTTGCCACAGGAAACAAAACTAATTGAAGCTGATCTTTGCTGGATGGATACCCGTGCATTGGATACCTCGATAATGTACAACATTCAGCATAATAGCAAAATTACTAAATGTAAAATCAGCGAAATTCTGCATAAGGTAGATATTAACTCACTAGAGAAACATGCTGCAGAAGAATTTAAACTAAATGATATTGGTCGCGTAATTGTTAAAACCGCTGATGCTTTGGCATTCGACCTATACGACGATAACCGTGCAAATGGCTCTGCTATTTTGGTCGATACGCGTACTAACTTAACCGTTGGTGCTTTAATGTTCAGGGCGGCAGTTGAGTAAGATGGAAGAGGTAGAATGGAAAATGGATAAGGGAAAATGAAAATCGACGAGATCTTTATTTTATTCATTGATCCTACGATCCTGAAAATATCGATGTAGAGAACCACGACCAAATATAATAATGGAAGCTTTAGGGAAAATCTAAAGTGAAAGCAATTTCGACGGGGCACCAAATGGTAGCCCCGTTTTTCTTTATAAAATTTTAAATGTCAATTATATTTTATATTTAATAAGTTTACTTATTATATTTGTACTTATTAAATAGTTAATTATGATACAGAAAACATTTTCAGTCACCACCAAAGCAATCAGTAAAGAGCAAATCTGGAAACTCATGTCGAATGTAGATGAGTGGAAAAATTGGGATACCTCGGTAGAAAATTCGAAACTCAAAGGCAATTTTGAATCGGGTTCGGGCTTTTTATTTAAACCAAAAGGCGGACCAAATGTTAACATCAAACTTGTTGAAGTTAAACCTGATGTTTATTTTAAAGATGAAACCATTTTTCCGTTGGCAAAAATGAATGGTGAGCATTGGTATGAAGAAACACCTGATGGTTTAAAGATTACCACCACAATGACCATGACCGGCGCATTAGCTTTTTTATGGAATAAAATAGTGATGAAAGATATTGTAGCAAATCTGGAAAGTGATATTCATCTGCAGATTAAAAATGCCTCAAAAAATTAAAATGGAAAACAACGAAAGATATTGGATCGTGGTAGCTTCCAAAGACCATGTAAAAAGAGGTGTGAGCGGAGGTTTTATGCAGGCTAACCATGGTAAGCTGCTCCCGCTAAAAAGATTAAAGCCCAATGATTGGGTAATTTTTTATTCTTCAAAACAATCAATGGGTGGAGAAGAAAAATGCCAGGCTTTTACAGCAATAGGCCAGGTTAAGGTAGGCGAACCTTATCAATTTGAGTTTTCAGAAGATTTCAAACCCTTTAGAAGAAATATAAATTTTATGAATTGTAATGAAGTTTCGATATTGTCACTGATTCCTGAACTTCAGTTTATAGAAAATAAGAAATCGTGGGGTTATCCTTTCCGTTTTGGGTTTTTTGAAATAAAGAAAGCGGATTTCGAATTGATCAATAAAGAAATGTTAAGAAAAGATGCCGGATAAAAGTTTTAGCGTTAAAAGTGCCGACGATAGTTCGGGCTTTTTGTTATGGCAGGTAACAGCCTTATGGCAGCGGGGAATAAAAAAAGTGCTGGAGGTACATAACCTCACCCATTCTCAGTTTGTGTTATTGGCAAGTTTGCTGTGGTTATCTGGCGAGAAAGAAAATGTTACGCAGATAGATTTATCTGCGCATAGTAAAATCGACCCAATGACAACCTCTACTGTGCTCCGTACCTTGCAGAGCAAGGGCTTTTTGGCGCGTAAAGAGCATAGTACAGATACAAGGGCAAAGATTGTTCAGCTTACCGATAATGGCATTTCGGTAACAAGGCTTGCACTGAAAACGGTTGAAAAGTTTGATGTTGATTTTTTTTCGGTATTAAAAAGTAAGCGATTGGATTTTAATGCGCTTGTGATCGATCTTATTGCTGAAAATAAATAGTAGACTTTGATTATGGAAATAATTAAAACCTTTCATCTTCTTCATATATTGTATAGTAGAACCCAATTACAAACCACATGAAAAGAAATCTTTTATACCTCGTTTTTGCTACTGTTCCATTTGTTTTTGCCTGTAACCAATCAGAGAAGAAGGCTGATGCCGCAAAAAAGGATTCCGTGATCAATCAAACCTGTTATGCGGCTTTCTTCGAAAAAGATAGCGCTGCCATGATTGTGAAAACCATGGCATCTGGTAAAGTGACAGGATCCTTATTGGTGAAATATGCTGATAAACCTGAAAATAATGGTAAAATCGACGGTAAGTTTAATGGTGATACCTTATTGGTTGATTATCGCTTTAATACCGGTAAAGATGCAACCAAAGCTTTTACCAATCCACTGGCATTTTTAAAGAAAGATGGTAAACTCATTATGGGTGTTGCGCAGATTGAAACCACATTGGGACGATCGTATTTTGTTAAAGGTAAACCCATTAATTACGACGCTGGCAAGTTTACTTTTGCCGAAGTGAACTGTAAATAATTGCTCATATTTTTTTGCCACGGAAGCACAAAAAACACGGTTTTTTTTCTTCTTTACTGTCATCCTGAACGCAGTGAAGGATCTTTAAAGTGCTGCGCTTCATAGTCTACAGATTCTTCATTGCGTTCAGAATGACGGCAAATAAAATTATTTTAAAATAAATTACTACAATTCCTATAGACTTTATATATTTGTGTAATTAACAAACGTATAACGAGCATAAATTTTCTGTTATGATTTTGAATAAAGTAGAAAAAGCGAACATTGAACCCAAAATTACTTTAATAGGTGCTGGTCCTGGCGATCCGGATTTATTTAGTTTAAAAGGTGTTAAAGCATTAAAAACAGCCGATGTTGTGTTGTATGATGCAAATGTGAACGAAGCTTTATTGTGTCATGCGCCAGATGGTATTCCAAAAGTTTATGTGGGCAAACGTTCTGATGATGAATCTTTTTCTCAGGACGCAGTAAACAAGCTGATTATTGATTATGCTTTAAATTACGGTCATGTGGTACGTTTAAAAAGTGGTGATCCATTTTTCTTTGCGAAAGGATATGAAGAAATTGATGCCGCAGAATCGTACAGCATTCCAACCGAGATTATTCCAGGTATTTCTAGCGCAACCGGTGCGCCGAGTTTGCAAAAGATTCCGATGATTTATAAAGACTTGAGTGAAAGTTTTTGGGCAGTAACCGGAACAAATGCCAAAGGAGAAATTTCTGAAGATTTATTCATTGCGGCAAAAACCAAAGCAACAATCGTTGTTTTAAACGGAATTGAAAAAGTAAAGGAAATTGCAGCAATTTTCCAGGCAGAAAATAAAAATCAGTTGCCTGTAGCCGTCATCCAGAATGGATCTACCCCACAGGAAAAAATTGCGATTGGTATAGTAGATACCATTGCAGAAATTGTTGAAGATAAAAAAATTGATGCACCTGCACTATTGGTTTTTGGAGATGTGGTATCCTTACATCCTCAATTTCAACCCATCCGCGATTTTTACGAAATCATCGCCGAAGAATATTAGATATTTTTAAACCAAAAAAATATATTTGTTTTGTTGTTAAACCGCTTATGGATTTAAGCGGTTTTTTTATTTATATATAATCAAAATCCAGATCATCTCATTTAAAAATGCCTCTGCGTGTATCTGCGAAATCAGCGGGAAACTATTGGTCGTATTGTCCCGCAGATTAAGGCGATTACCGCAGACATCTATTTTAAAAATCTTCTGCGTTTATCTGCGAAATCAGCGGGAAACATTTGCGAGACATTCTCCTGCAGACTTAAGATGATCATCGCTGAAAATTTATGTTTCTAACGTTTGACAGGAACCAACTTTGTTTTTAAGCCTGATTGGAGCGGAAGCCCGAAACGAAGTGAGGACTTACAGCGGAAAGCAGGGCTGCATACTGCTATGAAGAACTGAACATTCACTTTCTCATAAAAAACTCTATGCATATAAAGTGGTCACCTTGAGTTCATTTCAGTATTTGTACTGCAGCTATCGGATCGAGATAACGATTTTTCCTTTAAAATAATCAACTAAAAATATAATTTACATTATTTGCAAAGCTCAAAACAATTAGTAACTTACTTGGGTTATCTACACCAAATAGTTGATGGAAATTATACATATAAGCGCCGAGTGTTACCCTGTTGCAAAAGTTGGCGGTTTGGCCGATGTGGTAGGGGCTTTACCAAAATATCAGAATAAACTGGGCCATATTGCCAAAGTGGTTGTGCCTGCATACGATACCAAATTTATCCGTGAGAGCGAGTTCGAAGTAACTTATGATGCATGGGCAAATTACGGTAATCACCACTTTCAGTACCGCATTTTAAAAGAAAAAACCAATAAATTAGGCTTTGATTTATACGTGATCCATATTCAGGGTTTAACTGACCGCCCTAATGTTTATGGTTACAGCGATGATACGGAAAGGTTTGTTGCCTTTCAGATTGCCACCCTCGATTGGATTGCACAATGGGAGCACCGTCCGGATATAATCCATTGTCACGACCACCATACCGGTTTAGTGCCGTTTATGGTTGCCAACTCCATAAAATATAAGCCAATTAGTGGCGTTCCAACAGTTTTGACCATTCATAATGCACAATATCAGGGACAGTTTGGATGGGAAAAGCTTTATTATTTACCAGCCTTCGATTTATGGAAAGGTGGTTTGTTGGGTTGGGATAATGCGATTAACCCTTTAGCATCGGCCATTAAATGTGCATGGAAAGTA
>Ga0190271_10000055_pt1 | contig 63823 bp, 55 predicted proteins | sample Popmic356T_FD_133747 | JGI IMG/M metagenome (GOLD analysis project Ga0190271, IMG submission 133747) | Populus adjacent soil microbial communities from riparian zone of Weber River, Utah, USA - 356 T | ecosystem: Environmental > Terrestrial > Soil > Riparian zone | place: USA: Utah | collected...
GAAAAAATAATAGCCCCTGAAAAATCAGAGGCTACACATGATAAAATTCCAGAAGGAAGATTTCACTAAACAAATTTATTAAAAAACATCAACTTTAATTTGGTTTTGAAGACAGTACCTATCTGCTCCATGCTATCCGGCCTGGCAGATTTCCGCCGGAAAAAGCACGGAAATCTTTGCAGTTCCCCCTCATAACCCCACAACCCAAGGCAGAATCAAAGCGGGAGCGGTGGGATAAGTAAGGGTAAGAGCCTCGATGCTGCCGCAATTAAGATTTTCGTAGCTTTTTACAAGGAAGGATGCAAGCCTTGGGTTTTTGTTACTTTTGGGCCAAGCCAAAAGTAAGAGCCTCATCGGCGGCGGTGAGCCGAGGCAAGACCGAGCGAAGGGAAAGAATTAAAAGAACTAATTAGCGCATCCTGCAATATGCTCCCTGCTATCCGGTCTGGCAGATTTTCGTTGTTATAAATATCGATCCATAAAAGAATCGGGTTTACGAGCTCATCAATGCCAATAAAATCTAAAATGCAGATATTGAATTAAAATGATTAAATAATACCTCGCTTTTGATATTTTTACGGCATCTAAATAGACCATGTTCAAACTTATTTTCAACACTTATAAAACATCATTTAGCGGGTTAAGCAGAGAAACCTGGCTTTTGAGCATTGTAATGATGTTTAACAGATGTGGAAGTATGGCTGTCCCATTTATGGGGTTGTATGTTACCCAAAGTTTACATCGCTCCGAAATGGATGCCGGATTAATCATTACCTTATTTGGCGTAGGTTCAATTCTGGGTTCTGCAACAGGTGGTAAACTGACCGACATGATTGGCTTTCGACCGGTACAAATTTTATCATCAATTATCGGCGGACTGTTTTTCATCTTTTTCTCAACTATTACACATTTCTCCACACTTTGCGTTTTGGCAATTGTGATCAGCTTTTTTTCAGAAGCCTTTAGGCCGGCAAATTTTACAGCGGTGGCCCATTATGCTAAGGAAGGAACCATTACCCGCTCCTATTCGCTTAATCGGTTGGCTGTAAACATCGGTTGGTCTGTAGGCATTAGTTTGGCAGGAATTATTGCTTCAATTAATTATAAGCTTTTGTTTATTGTTGAAGGTGGGGTAAGCATTATTGTTGGCGTATTAATCCTGTCGTTTTTGCCACAGGTGAAGAATTTTATCCAGAAGGCAAAAGAAAATGCCATCAACATGGTTATTATGAAACCCTGGAAAGATGTTTTTTACGTGAAATTTATTTTGCTTACCACTGTTTTTATCACCTGCGCATTCCTGATGTTCAGGGTTGTACCGGTATTTTTTAAAGAGCAATGGCACATCAATGAATTTGCTATTGGCATCATTATCGGCATTAACGGGTCGGTTATCGCCTTGTTTGAGATGATTATGATTAATAAAATAGAAGCCAAAAGATCGCCAATGTTTTTCATTATCATTGGTGCCGTATTATTTTCGATATCATATATCTTGCTGAGTGCTCCGGTTAGCTATCATCTGGTTGCAGCCGTTGTTGTCATTATCATATTCACCGGTGGAGAAATGTTTTCACTACCATTCATTAATACAATTGTAATTAGCAGAAGTAATGAACATAACAGAGGGCTATATGCGGCCGGCTACACTTTAAGTTGGTCGTGTGCCCAGGTTATCGGACCTTTGTTTGGCTTTTTTGTTGCCAAAAATTTTGGTTACAACTGGCTCTGGTTCGGACTGGCTTGTATGCTTTTATTATGTGCCTGGGGGTTTAATACACTTGATAAAAGACAGGCAAAAACTATTTTACAAAAAGCTGAAGCTCAGCTGGAAATTGAATAAAATCTCCAGCCGAACAGTGTTTATTTTACTTTCTGTGCTTTAACACCTTCGTTGGTAATTTTTACGGGTAAAATCATACCTTCTGCATCAAATTTCATTTCATCAATACAGGTAACACGATGATTGCCATCGGTTTCGGTTAAAGGCCTGCGGTGATATACAATATAATAGGCTCCTTTTTTCTCGTTAATAATTACTGAATGATGGCCTGCACCGGTTGCAATTGCAGCATCCTGCTTTAAAATTTTACCTACCCTTTTAAACGGACCGAAAGGTGAATCGCCAACTGCATAAGCTACTGAATAGTCCGGACCAGTCCAGCCGCCCTCGCTCCACATGAAATAATATTTACCATTTCTGATGAACATATATGGGCCTTCTACATAATTATCGGGAGTTATTTCTTTAAATATTGTACCATCTTCAAAAGGTAAAAAGCCAGTAAAATCTTTATTTAATTTAGCAATATTACAGTGTTTCCAGCCCCCATAAATTAAATAATACTGACCATCTTTATCTTTAAACACAAACTGATCAATAGGTTGCGCACCGTTATGAAATTTATCTACCAAAGGTTTCCCTAAGTGATCTTTATACGGCCCTTCTGGTTTATCGGCAACGGCTACGCCGATCCCACCCACTTCATTATCGCTCTGGATATCGTTGGCGCCGAAAAATAAATAGTATTTTTTGTCTTTTTGAACAATGGCTGGTGCCCACATGGCTTTGTTGGCCCATTTTACAGCAGCAGTATCTAAAATATGCGGGTGTTTTTTCCATTTCACCAAATCATCTGATGAAAAGGCATCCAAAAATACCTGTTCCTTATATTTTGCCGAATAGGTTGGGTAAACCCAATATTTATTATTGAAAATAGCCGCATCAGGGTCTGCATACCAACCTTGAAATATTGGATTTCCAGACTGATTAATCGTTTTAGTATCCTGAGCAAAAGAAGCGAGCCCGGATAAAAGTAAAAGAGATGAGAATAGATATTTCATGGCAGCAATTTAGAAAAAAAATCTGCGGTTTAAAAATTTGGCGTTAGGTTTAACCGCAAAGTGCACAAAGAAAAAACGCAAAGATCGCTACTAAAACAGCGGCAATTTTAATCTTAAATAGTGATTTGTACTGTTTAGGAAAGCAAAACTTGAAGTAGTTGGGGTAAAGCAGCCCTGCCCTTCGTTTCAAATCCTCGGCCTCATGCTTCGGCCTGCGGGTTTTTCACTTTGATCGGGTTTAGGTGGCAAGTTCGGCAATACTATCTAAGTTTTATAACGAATGCAGGAACAGGCTTTGCTTGAAGAACGAACCGCAGTTAAATAAACCAGACAGTAGCGGAAATACCTTTGCACTACCGCCAAACTAAGCTGTCATGCTGAGGCACGAAGCATCCGCAAGCGATGAAAAAGATGCTTCGTTCCTCAGCATGACAGTAGTGTAAAAAAATTGAAGCGGATGGCGTGACCGCAACACCTATGAAAAACCTAAACGACATTTCAAAAAAAATCCCTGCTTATAAAACAGGCAGGTCTTCGACTCCGCTCAGACTGACAATTAAATTAATGATGTTTTGGAAAGCAAAACTTATAGTAGTTGGGTTAAAGCAGCCCTGCCCTTCGTTTCAAATCCTCGCCTCATGCTTCGGCCTGCGGGTTTTTCACTACGGTCAGGTTTAGGTGGCAAAGCTGGTAGTTACCATTTAAAGTTTTTATAGCGGATGCAGGAACAGGCTTTGCGTTGAAGAACGAACCGCAGTTAAATAAACCCGACAGAGCTAAATAGCCCGGAATGAAGCGCAGCGAATGAGGACTATAAGCGATGGCGGGGCTACAGGAGCTGTGAAAAACAGAACGTTCATTTTCAAAAAATGGCAAAAAAAATCCCTGCTTATAAAAATAGGCAGGGATTGGTCTTCGACTCCGCTCAGACTGACAAATAAGATTACCTATTTACTCAATTCAGCAAAATATTTATGAAATAACGGCAAAGTTTCTATTCCTTTATAATAATTGTAAATATCATATTTCTCATTTGGAGAGTGCAGCGCATCGCTATCTAAACCGAAGCCAAAAAGCACCGATTTGATGCCCAATACATCTTCAAACAAGGCCACGATAGGAATACTGCCACCACCGCGTGTTGGAATAGCTTTTTTACCAAAACTATCTTCAATTGCTTTTTCGGCAGCCTGGTAGGCAATACTATCAGTTGGGGTAACCACTGGTTCGCCACCATGGTGAGGCGTAACTTTTACTTTTACATTTTTAGGTGCAATGCTTTCGAAATGTTTGGTAAAAATCTCGGCAATTTCTTCTGAGCTTTGATGCGGAACCAAACGCATAGAAATTTTTGCATTGGCTTTACTAGGTAAAACAGTTTTTGCACCCTCGCCAATATAACCACTCCAAATTCCGTTTACTTCTAAAGTTGGGCGGGTACCTGTACGCTCCAGGGTCGAATAACCTTTCTCCCCCCAAACTTCTTCGATATCTAAATCCTTTTTGTATTCTGCTTCGTCGTAAGGTGCAGAATTTAAGGCTTTTTTCTCCTCATCTGTTAATTCGAGTACTTTATCGTAAAAAGCAGGGATAGTAATGTGGTTATTTTCGTCGTGTAATGAAGCAATCATTTTACAAAGAATAGTTGCCGGATTGGCCACTGCTCCACCATAAACTCCAGAGTGTAAATCGCGGTTCGGACCAACTACTTCAACTTCCATATAAGCCAAACCACGTAAACCAGTTTCAATTGATGGATGTTCCATACTGATCATCGAAGTATCAGAAATTAAAACTACGTCGGCTTTTAAACGCTCGGTATTTGCATTTACAAAAATACCAAGATTGGCAGACCCTACTTCCTCTTCACCTTCGATCATGAATTTAACGTTACAAGCCAAAGTATTGGTTTGCATCATCAACTCGAAAGCTTTTACGTGCATATAAAATTGTCCTTTATCATCACAGGCACCACGGGCGTAAATTTTGCCGTCGCGTACCGTAGGCTCGAAAGGTGGTGTATGCCAAAGTTCTAAGGGATCAGCAGGCTGAACATCATAATGACCGTATATTAAAACGGTTGGTAAAGAAGCATCTATAATTTTTTCGCCGTACACAATCGGATAACCAGCTGTTGGACAGATCTCAACTTCGTCTGCACCTGCATCCTTTAATTTCTGCGCAACATAATCGGCAGTTTTTAAAACATCGCCTTTGTATTTCGGATCAGCACTAACCGATGGAAAACGCAATAACTCAAACAACTCATCTAAAAAACGTTGTTTGTGCGTTTCTACATAATTTTTAATCTCTTGCATAACAAAATGAATTTGGACAAATATAGGTTTTACCGGATAAAAGGCGCAGTAAACGATTAAATTATCACCTCGTTAAGCATAAAACTTTGCTTATACATGATTTCTGCATTTAATTATTTAAATGCAAAAATCATGGTGTTATCTTAAAACGCAAAAACCGTCTTTTAATAGCTACAAAAAACAGTATAATGTTTGTAAAAAAGAATGGTACGGTATTTTTTATGTTTACTTTTTTGTAAATTGCGCCATTAAACGATGTCCTTAAATCCTGTACGAAAGAATTTTAACAATGAAGTTTAGCGCAAAAGTATTTCTATCTCTGCTGCTGCTTTTCGTTGTCCGCATTTCTTCTTTCGCTCAGGGAACACCTCCCCCAAATCGCGTTAGTTGCCCGGAAGCAGCCCAATATTATTCGAAAGACAGTATAAATATTGTAACTTTTGGAGCCAGCACAGTAGAAGGTGTTAATGGTGTTGGTTTTCAAACCATGCTCCAGAGCAATTTTACAAACTGTTATACAAATAAGACAGTGGATATTACCAATCATGGTATTGGTGGTCAGACTACTTTTCAAGGGTTACTTCGGATTGACAAAGCAATAGCCAATAGAACAGGTTTTATCGTGATTGATATGGGGATTAATGATGCTCTTGCCATAGCTGCTGGCAAGGGAAATGTGGCCGAAACCGTTGCCAATATGCGGGTTTTAATTACGGCGAGTCTTAAACAGAAATTAATCCCGATTTTGTGTACGCTTCAGTTTGTTGATGACAGAAACAATAAAAGTTATATTGCTGTAAATACCAACATCAGGAACCTGAATGCAGCATACAGAAAATTAGCAACAGAGTATAAAATATACATGGCTGATGTTAACGCGGCCATGAGACGCGATTTTTCACTTTACCAGGATGCATTCCATCCAAATGCACGCGGTTACAGGTTAGTGAGCTATGTTATTTTTGACGCTATCAATAAAGCAATTTTCGAAAAACTCCTGAAGTTTACCGTTACTCAAAATTACCCGAATCCTGCTGCCATGCAAACATTTATTGATGTTGTTTTGCCAGAAACAGATAAGATTAATGTGCAGATTTACGATTTAATGGGCCGGTTGGTTAAAACAGTAGTGAACGAATACCTTAATGTAGGAAAACACACTTTAGAAATAAACACCTCTACTTTTGTTCCTGGCATTTATTTCTTCAAAATTTCTTCCGATTCCGGTCAATATAATTCTGCAAAAAAGTTTATTGTAGCGAGGTAACAAAAGCATTAAATATTAGTCAGATATTTGATTAATACGTGTTAACATTTTAATTATGTCCTCCGATACATCTTTCACAAACGAAACGGTTGATCTTGATCATCTTCCGAAGTATGAAGAAATTTCACTAAAACAACCTCATTCCAGTTATTGGAAAATTATCTGTATCAACCTGGTGATTTTTTTTGTGCTACTGGGAATTGGTGCTGGTTCGCTCTTATTGTTTGTTGATGAAATAAGACCAAATGCAGTTTGGATTGTTCCTCTTTATTTCATCCTCGCCGTTATTTTTTTTCTGCTTTTCCGTTTAAGTTTTAAAAAACGTGGTTACGCAGTGCGTACGCACGATGTAATTTATAAGAGTGGAATTATTGCAGAATCTACCACGATTGTTCCTTTAAACAGGATTCAGCATATTGAATTAAACGAAGGTATTTTTTCGCGGATATTTAAATTAGGATCCCTGCAGTTATTTACTGCAGGCGGCCAAAGCGGACATATCAACATTTCGGGTATAGCAATTGAGGAGGCAAAAAACATCAGAGACTTACTTTTGAAAAAATTAGACCTGCTCGAAAACCCAACGACTGAAACAGAAGCATAATGGACAACGATTTTAGCAAACCACAACGCGAATCGGCCTTTGGTATTATTATAATGGGAGCGCATACCATGCTCAAGATTGGCAAGGCGAGTTTTTTCTTATTCGTTATTGCTTTCGTAAAGACGCCGGGCACTTCTTTTGCCTATCTGATATCAGGCATTTCTGCGATAATTGTATTCAGTTTTATATTTGCTTATTTATGGTATTTAAAATTCACGTTCTTCCTGGATAAAGAAAAGCAGGAGTTTGTAGTAAATAAAGGCATCTTCAATCGCGATCAGGTCATTATTCAGCTTGATAAAATACAGCAGGTTAACATTAACCAGAATATTCTACAGAAAATTATTGGTGTTTATGGTTTAAAAATCGACACTGCGGGTGCGCATGGAGAAGAAGTAAGTATAAAAGCCATCGATGAAACTGCTGCTTACAACCTTCAGGCGCATCTACTGAACAGAAAGGCTGTGGATAGACTGCAACCGGAAGCGATACATGAAAATGATCTGACTGAAGAAACACCATTTTTAAGGATTAGTGGCTTTACCCTATTTAAAGTTGGTTTAACTTCTAATTACGGACAAAGTTTAGCTTTACTTGCCGCTTTTTTTTACACGGTTATTTATGAAGGCCGGCAATTGCTGGATGCCTTTAAGATCAACAGAGATGAAATTCAGAATACAGTAACTGGAATGCTGACCATTGTTACGGTTTTCATCTTAATTGCATGCCTTTTAATTGTATTGCTGATTATCAATCTGGTTAGAACCTTCTACAAATATTTCGAACTCCAGATCAGTCAGCATAAAGATGCCCTGCTGCTCTCTTCGGGATTAATTGCGAAGAAAAATACTTTGATCAGTCCAAATAAAGTACAGATTACCAAATACAGCCAGAATTACTTCCAGAAAAAGATGAATATGCTGAATATGAGTTTAAGGCAGGCTCATTTTGGTCAAAGTAAAAAAGGACATGAAATGCAGGGAAATACCTTGGAAATACCAGGCTGTAACCCTATTGAGCGTGATGAACTGTTAAAAATGATATTGGCTAAGGCACCACTAAAGGGAAAAACCTTTGTTCCAGACTGGCGTTTTTTAAACCTGCCAATTTTCTTCAAACTGATTTTACCCGTTGCAATCTTTTTGATCCTGGCTTTTAATATCCCGGAGGTGAAACCTTTTATTGGTATCGCAATTGCATACTTCGTTGCAGGTGCGCTCATGATCTATATCAGCTACCGCCGGCACCGGATTTCAGTAAGTGAGGATTTCATCATTAAAACCAGCGGAATTTGGGATATTTCAAATGAAATTGTAGTGCCAAATAAGATTCAGGCGATTACTACTTTTCAATACCCCTGGCACAAAGGAGTGGATGTTGGCCACCTCACTTTACATACCGCTGCAGGTCAGATTCACTTCAAATATGGCAATTATACCGAAATTAAGCAGCTTGTAAATTATTGGTTATACCAGGTAGAGCATAAAAATGAGAATTGGATGTAGCCAAACAGTTGTCCGGCCGCTAAACCGAACAACTGTTATCCTTTAATTAGCCATGATATGCTGCAGCAAAATCTCTGGCAAAATCTTCAAGTTTAATGTTACCTAAAACAGGCCTGTTTTTATAATAATCTACAAAAAGTTTCTTGCTTCTAATCGCATCGCCCATTTCTACATAGTTTTTGGCTATTTCTTCAGGCAAACCTGCGCCTACCATTCCGTTAAATGCGTCTTCATCGCTAAATTCAATCCATGGCAATTCTGGCTTACCCACGGCAGTGCCCAACGCTTTTGCAACATCAGCCGGCGTACTTTCATCATCACTGGCTACGTATTGTATGGTTTTGCCTGTAAAATTGCTTTCCAATACTTCAGCAGCTACTTCAGCAATGTTGCGGGGATGCACCAAAACAAGTTTGGCATCAGCACCGAAATTAGATCCCAGTATGTTGGCATGTTTAACCATATCGACGTTGGCTAAAAAATTGATATAGAAATAACCGGCACGCAAATGTTTTACATCTACCCCATTTAATTCGGAAAAAATATTTTCTACATCATGCAATCCGGCAATAGGGCCAGTTCCATCCGGCAGATCTGCACCTACGCTACTTAAATTCACTACTTTTTTAATTCCCGATTCTTTTATGGCAGCAGCATAATTTTCGCCGATACCTTTAATGTATTCCCTAAATTTTGGTGCTGCAAAATCTGGTGGAACCATCGTATAAATGGCGTCAGCCCCGGTAAATGCATTTGTTAAAAATTTAGTATCGCTCACATTACCAATTAAGGGTATAGCGCCAAGCGATTTAATTTCTTCTGCCCTGTCAGCGTTACTGCTAATCACTTTCACTTCGTGGCCTTTGGCTACCAATATTTCGGCTAGCGGCTTTGTAATATTTCCTGTTGATCCTGTTAATGTTATTTTCATGATTTTTTGTTTTTAAATATTGTATACAAAGCTATATTTGTGCTTACTTTTACACAAGTACTTACCCCAAAGTATGTAACTATGACAGCTGTTAAAGAAAGTTCGACCCGTAATTTTAACAAAGGTATAGCGCTAACCAGCTGCCCTGTTACTTTTGTAATGGAAAAAATTGGTGGTTATTGGAAACCCATCATTATTTTTCATTTAATGAGCGGGCCAAAACGTTACAGCGAGTTAAAACGTGCTATACCAGAGATTACAGAGAAAATGCTGATACAACACTTAAAGCAATTGCAAAATGATGACCTCGTTCATCGGGATGCACAAGCTGTTATTCCGCCTGTAGTTACCTATAGCCTCACCAAATCTGGGCAGGATCTGTTTCAGGTATTAGATTCGATGGTAGATTGGGCCGTTAGAAATGGCTCTGTTTAACCTCATTATAGACAAAATAAGGGTTTGAGTAAAACTTTGGCTCATTTTACTATTTAAGACACATAAGGTACATATAAGCCAATACAGGGTAGATCATGAAACAAGTTTAGCATGATGGCTTTATGTGTAGTTGAACATTAGGCGATATAATATCTTTTATTGATTGGAAATGAAAGGATGGTTTTCATCGGATATTACAGTCCTGCTGTTCGCTGTAGCCCTCATGCTTCGGGGCTGCCGCTACCATCAGGTTTACGAACAGCGTAAGTGCACAATGCAACCTCAAAAATGAAATACGGATCTAGCTTTTCTAAAAACCAAAAGAAATCATTTTAAATGTGCGGGATAGTCTACAGTATCATAATCCCCTTGATGTTTCCTACCTGCTTATAAACAGCAATTACCTCATCAGCATTTTGCATGGTCTTTTTTACCGTAATCGAAACATATTTACCGGTTTTTGATGCCTGCTCAATAAACTCATCATTGGGTAAAATGGCACGTAAATCCTGTATTTTATCTAAACCGCCAGTAATGATAAATTTAAAATTGTAAACACCCGGAAATTTTTCAACGCTTTCCAGTTTCTCTTTTAAGTTGGCATAAATATCCTTGTTATCCCCATCCGGGATATCGGAAAACTCAATATCCTTATTTATTTTTTTCTCTTCCATTATCAGATTATATCAAATTCTATACCTAAAACATCAGTGTGTAATTCTGACAGCATCCTGCATTTATTTAACTCAAAATCCCGCCATTTTGCGTGAAAGCGGTTGATTTTAAAACCTCAATAGTAGTACAAACTCAATTTAAATAAACCTTGGCGAAGCGGATACCGGCCTGGTGCGTAAGGCCTGCAGGCGTATGAGCAAAGCAAAGGACTAGACAACCCAATGAAATACGGGTTTGGCTTTACTAAAAACCAAAAGGGCAGATTTACCATAGCTATATTAGCCCCAAATAAAAACAAGGGCATTTTACCATATAAGATAGATAAGGGCCATATAAGCCAATACCGGATAGATTCTTACCACGAAGTAGCTATTAGACCTAAAAAACAATAAGAACAGCTAATAAAACGAGTTCAGAATGACGGGCGATAAAATAAAGGTGTTGGTTTTAAACCCTCAATAGCAGCACAAACTCAATTTAAATAAGCCTTGGCGAAGCGGATACCGGCCTGGTGCGTAAGGCCTGCAGGCGTATGAGCAAAGCAAAGGGCTACACAACCCAATGAAATAAAGGTTTGGCTTTTCTAAAAAACCAAAGGAGCAGATCTACCATAGCCATATTAGTCCCAATAAAAACAAGGTTCATTTTACCATATAAGATAGATAAGGACATATAAGCCAATACTGCCAGACCCTGGCCACGAAGTAGCTATTAGACCTAAAAAACAACAAGAACAGCTAATAAAACGGGTTCAGAATGACGAACGATAAAATATGACTTTAGGTTTTAAACTAATTACTAACAACTTTGGCAAAAAGCGACAGGAATTGTTATTTTTGAACCTCAAAAAAACAGGAGCCGATTTGGATTATTTAGCAGGATTAAACCCACAACAAAGAGCAGCAGTAGAGAACACAAAAGGACCAGTAATGATTGTTGCAGGTGCAGGTTCGGGCAAAACCAGGGTAATTACCTTTCGTGTAGCCCATCTTATTCAAACCGGTACCGATCCATTTAATATTCTGGTTTTAACCTTTACCAACAAAGCGAGTAAAGATATGCGCGAGCGTATTAGTAAAGTGGTTGGTGCAGAGGCAAAGAACATCTGGATGGGTACTTTTCACTCTGTTTTTGCGAAAATTCTACGGGTAGAGGCCGAGAAAATCGGTTATCCTAGCAACTTTACCATTTACGATACCGACGATAGCAAAAGTGTAATCCGTGCTATTTTGAAAGAAATGCAACTGGATGATAAATTATATGCAGCAAACTTTGTTTTCAATAGAATTTCATCAGCTAAAAATAACTTAATTTCCTGGGGCGAATACCAGGCTAACGACCAAATACAGGCTGAAGATATCCAGAATAAACGCCCATTAATTGGCCAGATTTACGAAACTTATGCTAAACGTTGTTTCAGAGCAGGCGCAATGGATTTTGATGATTTGTTGTTCAAAACCAATATTTTATTAAAAGAACACCCGGATGTTTTAAATAAATACCAGCAGAAATTCAGATACCTGATGGTGGATGAGTACCAGGATACAAACTTTTCGCAGTATACCATTGTGAAAAAATTGGCCGCCGCTTATCAGAACATTTGTGTAGTGGGTGATGACGCACAGAGTATTTATGCATTCCGCGGTGCAAACATCCAGAATATTTTAAATTTTGAACGCGATTACCCTGATTTAAAGGTTTATAAATTAGAACAGAATTACCGTTCTACCCAAAATATTGTTGATGCTGCAAGCAGTATTATTGCCAACAACAAAAACCAGCTCGAAAAGAATGTATTTTCTGAAAATGCAGAAGGAGATAGAATTAAAGTTTCGCGGGCTTTTACCGATAACGAAGAAGGTAAATTAGTTGCCGAAGCCATTATCCAGGAACGCAGTACAAAAGGATACCAGCACAACGATTTTGCTATCCTATACCGTACAAATGCGCAAAGCAGGGCGATGGAGGAAGGTTTACGTAAACTGAATATTCCTTACCGGATATATGGCGGTCAGTCTTTTTACCAACGCAAAGAGATTAAAGATTTAATTGCTTATTTCCGTTTAACTTTTAATCCGAAGGATGAAGAGGCTATAAAACGTGTAATCAATTACCCTAAACGTGGTATTGGCGACACTTCTATTGATAAAATTATTGTTGCGGCAGATCAGCATGGAAAAACCATGTGGGATGTAATTTCTAATGCACACGAATATGTAGACGGGCGTTTAGCCAATCAACTGAACGATTTTTCCATGATGGTGCAAAGCTTCCAGGCAGAAGCGAAAAAGCTGGATGCTTATGATACCGCTTTGTTTATTGCTCAACATGCAGGTATTTTAAAAGAATTATACACTGATGATAGTGTGGAAGGACGTGCGAGATACGAAAACATTCAGGAATTATTAAATGGTATTAAGGAATTTGCAGAACGAGAAGACATTGAAGAAAAAGGCCTTGATATTTTTATGCAGGATGTTGCCCTTTTAACCAATGATGATAAAGATGGTGATAAAAATAAGGATACCGTTTCTTTAATGACGATCCACTCAGCCAAAGGATTGGAGTTTAAAAACGTGTTTATTGTTGGATTGGAAGAAAATCTGTTTCCATCACAAATGTCGTTAACCAACCGCACTGATTTAGAGGAAGAGCGCCGTTTGTTTTATGTAGCCATTACCCGTGCCGAGATAAAACTAACCATAACCTATGCTACGTCACGTTACCGTTGGGGTACATTAACCAACTGCGAACCAAGTCGTTTCATTAACGAAATTAGTCCGAAGTTTTTAGAGTTGGATGTTAAACCAGCCAAATCAACCAGTTTTGATGGCAATTTTGATGATGACCGCAAATCATGGACTTCACAACCCCGCGATTTCATTAGCAAACCTAAACCAGCGGCTGGTGCAACTACTTCTGCACCACCTGTCCGCCCGAAAACAACATCGCTATTGGCAAAGGCACACGTGCCAACACCTGGTTTTACACCTTCACAACCACACGAGTTTCAAGGCGGTATGGAAGTGGAGCACGAAAAATTCGGTTTCGGAAAAATTATCAGCTTAGAAGGAACCTTACCAGATGTTAAGGCAACAGTGTTTTTCCAGGGCTTAGGCAATAAACAGTTGCTGCTTAAATTTGCAAAACTGATGATTGTGAAGTAAACGCAGAGGCACGAAAATCAAAGGAGATTCGTCATCCTGAACTTATTTCAGGATCTTTAATAGATGCTGAATCAAGTTCAGCATGACGATTGCTAATGAAAATTATGTCTAACTCAGGGCTCTCTGCACTTTTATTTCTGCGCTCTTTGCGGTTAAAAACACCATGGATAAAAAGTTGAAAAACCACGAAATTATCCTTAATATTGGATTGGGTTCTCCCGATTACAAACCATGCAACTTACCAGGTTAGAAATTAAAGGTTTTAAGAGCTTTGGCGATAAAGTGACCATCAATTTTAATGAGGGTGTTACCGCTATCGTTGGCCCGAATGGTTGCGGAAAATCTAATGTAATTGATGCCATGCGCTGGGTTTTAGGCGAACAGAGCACTAAAGCATTACGTTCGGAAAAGATGGAGAACATCATTTTCAACGGAACAAAAAACCGTAAACAAGCACAGCTCGCTGAGGTTTCCTTAAGTTTTGATAATACAAAAAATATCCTTCCTACCGCTTATTCACAGGTTACTGTAACCCGTAAACTCTACAGAAATGGCGACAGCGAATACCGCCTAAACGATGTTCAATGCAGGTTAAAAGATATTACCGACCTCTTTCTGGATACCGGAATCGGCTCTGATAGTTATTCTATTATTGAGCTTAAAATGGTTGATGAAATTATCACCAATAAAGAGCATAGCCGTCGTTCCTTATTTGAAGAAGCATCAGGAATCTCGAAATACAAATTACGCAAAAAACAGACTTTCAGCAAATTAAAAGACACAGAAGCCGATTTAGAGCGCGTTGAAGATTTACTTTTCGAGATCGAAAAAAACCTTAAAACCTTAGAAAATCAGGCGCGCAAAGCTGAGCGTTATTATAAGTTAAAAGAGCAATACCGCGAACTGAGTATTCAGTTGGCTACACATCGTATTGCCTTCTTCCGTACCGACTTAAATGCTTTAGAAACACAGGAGCAAAGTCAGCAGGTGAACCGTGCAGAACTCAGTACCAAAATAGATACCGGTGAGGCCGAACTGCAAAAGCTTAAACTAGGCAGTATTAATCAGGAAAAGAATCTTTCTGTACAACAAAAGGCTACAAACGAGTTTGTTTCTAAAATCCGCGCTTACGAAAGTGAGAAAAAAGTAAAGAACGAGCAGATGCGCTTTTTACAGGAAAAAGAAACACGCTTATCTGGCGAGCTGGAAAAAGATAAAAATCAGGTTAACCACATTAAATACAACATCAAACGTTTAAATGAAGAAGTTTTAACAGAAACCGAGGTTTTTAACCGGTTGGAGTCTGATTTAAAGCTGCTAAAATCTACGCTTGATACTTTACGCGAGCAACAACAGACCGAGAAAAACAGGACTGACAACCTGATCAAATCTGTTAACGACCTGCAAAACCAGGTATACCAGTCGCAAAAAGAAATTGATATCCTGAATATCCAGAAAGATGCGCTGGTGCAGGAAACCAACCGGAATGTTGATGATACCGAAACCAAAACCTTAGAGTTAAAGGCTTTCGATCATGCATTAGCCGAACTCGATATCCAGGTAAGGGAAAAGCAGGCCACTATTAAAAACCTGACAGAAGCCGAAGAACTTTTAAAAGAAAAACTGGCTACTTCCGAAATCAACCTGAGTTCTAACAAGGAAAAACTTACGGCCGAAAACCGTAAAAAAGATGCCAAACAGAACGAATATAACCTTACCAAATCGCTGGTTGATAGTTTGGAAGGTTTCCCGGAATCGATCCGTTTTTTAAAGAAAAACAATGCTTTTGCCAAAAGTGCCCTGCTCCTTTCTGATATTTTATTCTGTAATGAAGATTACCGCATCGCGATAGAAAATTACCTCGAACCGGTAATGAACCACTATGTTGTTGATCAGTATGCAGATGCCGTGCAGGCCATTAACCTTTTAACTGATGCCAGCCGCGGAAGGGCGAATTTCTTTATTTTAGAAAATGTTCCCGATAAAAACCCGGTTATTAGCACTCATGAAGGCCTCATTTCAGCTTTATCGGTAATCGAAGTTGACAAAAAATACCAACAGCTTTGTAACCTGCTTTTACAAAACGTGTACATCGCAATAGCTGAGCAGGAAAATTTGTTTAAATCCACACCAACCGAGAGTTTAACCATTTTGGCCAAAAATGGAAAATATGCCCAAACTAGATTCACTTTAGCAGGTGGTTCGGTAGGTTTGTTTGAAGGAAAAAGGATTGGTCGCGCTAAGAATTTAGAAAATCTGGCTAAAGAAATTAAAGCTTCAGAATCACTGATCAATCAGTATAATACAGTTATAAAAGCCGAAACAGACAACATATTTAACCTGAAAGAGGCTTCAAAAATCAATCAGATCAATGCTTTACAACAGGAAATGAACCGTTTAAACAACGAACACATTTCTGTGCAAACCCGTCGCGATCAGTACCAGGAGTTTATCACCACCAGCGAAAACCGCAAAACGGATATCGCGCAAAAGATCGTATCGATAGAAAAAGCTTTGTCAGAAAAATTGCCTGCTTTAGTTCAATTACAAAAAGATCAGCAGGAAGCGCATATCAACCTACAAAAACAACAGCTTAATTATCAGGAAATTGCCGATCAGGTAAATGAAAGTGCGGGTAAGTACAACCAGGATAATATCCGTTTTCACCAGCAACAGAATAAACTATCAGGTTTAGAAAAAGATTTAGATTACCGTTTTGTACAGGAAGAGGCTTTAAATAAACGTATTGCCCAAAACGACAAAGAACTACAGGAGGCATTGATCCAAATTACGGCAACGTTACAACATACCGATCTGAATGATGATACCCTTTTAGAAATGTATCAACAACGTGAAGAAATGGAAAAAGGCCTTGCTGAAGCCGAGCAGGCATATTTTTCAAGTAAAGGAAGCATTAACGAGGTAGAAAACGACCTGACGAACATCCGCAAAAACCGTGAAGAAACTGATTTCTTATTAACCGAAATTAAGGATAAAAAAAATGCTTTAAAAATCGACTTAAATGCCTTAAAAGAGCGTTTAGCTGTCGAATTCAATATCGATATCAATGATCTTTTAGAAACCGAGACTGAAATTGAAGCGCTGGAAAGCGAGTTCGAACTGCGCCAGAAAGTAGAAAAAATGAAGCGCCAGTTAGATGAGTTTGGCGCCATCAACTCCATGGCCATGGAAGCTTTTAAAGAAATGGAAGAGCGTTATACTTTTATCCAGAATCAGAAAAAAGACCTCAACGCCGCCAAAGCAGATCTTTTACAAACCATAAAAGAAATCGATGATACGGCTAAAGATAAATTTATGCAGGCTTTTACTCAGGCCCGCGAACATTTTATCGTGGTTTTCCGCTCTTTATTTAACGAAGAAGATAGCTGCGACCTGATTTTATCAGATATAAATAATCCTTTAGAGGCCGATATTGATATTATTGCGCGTCCGAAAGGAAAAAGACCTTTATCGATCAATCAATTATCAGGTGGAGAAAAAACATTAACGGCTACCGCCCTATTATTTTCACTTTACCTGTTGAAACCTGCGCCTTTCTGTATTTTCGATGAGGTTGATGCGCCTTTGGATGATACCAACATTGATAAATTCAATAATATTATCCGCAAATTCTCCGATCAATCGCAGTTTATCATCGTATCGCATAATAAACGTACCATTGCCAGTACCGATATTATTTATGGGGTAACGATGGTGGAGCAAGGTGTTTCGAGAGTTGTAGCGGTAGATTTAAGAGAAGTGGCGGCTTAGTTCAACTTTTTCGTCATTGCGGGGAAGTACGACGAAGCAATCTTTTATTTACATTTTTCCAATTCGAAAATGAAAGTAACAGCTTTTGGCAGCCTTCAGCCCTGCTGTACACTGTAGCCTCGCGAAAAGCTCGGGCTGCCGTTCCCATCAGGTTTAGAAACGCAATACAGTAAAGCAAACAGCGTTTGAATAGCGTAACGAAAAATGTATATTTGTTAATAACAATAAAAGATATGTTAGCTACAGTTAAAGGATATTATGAAAAAGGAAAAATAACGCTGAAAGAAAAAGCGCCTGTACAAACCAAAACGGAAGTTATAGTTACCTTTTTAACAGAAGATAAGCCACTTCTTGCTAAAAGGATTCCTGGTGCGTTTAAAGATAAAATATCAATTCCTGATGATTTTAACGAACCTTTAGATGATTTTAAGGAATACATGTAATGGCATCTAGTCATTATCTTTTAGATACCCATTGTTTAATATGGTTTCAGGAAAATAATCCAAAGATCCCTAAAAAGATAATTGATATTCTTCAAAATACAGAAAACGTTGTTTATTTCAGTCAAATTAGTTTGTTTGAAATCTCAATAAAACAGTCTCTCGGCAAACTTCCTAACTTCAGTGTATCTGTAGAGGATATTCATAATCAAGCGCTATTAGATGGCTTCACTTTTTTAGTCATAGAAAATTCTGCAATTTTCAATTATTATAGCATTCCATTGTTGAATGAACACAGAGATCCATTCGAACGGCTATTAATTTCTTCAGCTATACAACAAGATGCTACTTTATTATCTGCTGATGAAAAATTCAAACTTTATCCAAATATTTTAAAATTGCTTTGGCAGTAATTCATTATAATCATGAAAACCCTATATATCCTTCCTTTAGCGATGATGCTAAGCTGCTGTTCATCAGTAAAAAATCAAAACAATACGACTTCCGGCAAGTTGGATACTCAATTGTTAAAAGACGTTGAAGTATTATCTTCCGATGCTTATCAAGGTAGAAAAACCGGTACAAAGGGCGCTGAAATGGCCAGGGCTTATATTATAGAAAGATTTCAAAAATTGGGTTTAAAATCTTACCCACAACATGTAAACTATGCACAGGAATTTACCTTTAATGGAAGATCTGGCGCAAAAGTGAATGGAACAAATCTAATCGGCTACATTCCGGGCAAAGGAACCAATGTAATTGTTGTTTCGGCACATTACGACCATTTAGGGGTAATTAAAGATGAAGTTTATAATGGTGCTGATGACAATGCATCAGGAACTGCAGGCTTATTAAAAATTGCAGCCTATTTTGCCAAGAACAAGCCGAATAATACGATCATTTTCGCGGCTTTCGATGCGGAAGAAATGGGTTTACAGGGTGCAAAAGCATTTGTAGGTAATCCACCAGTGCCTGTTAATACTATCGCTATTGATTTAAACATGGATATGATCAGTCATAGTGATAAAGGTGAGCTCTATGTATGTGGAACTTTCAAATATCCTGACTTAAAGAAGTATGTAGATACGACTAAAACCAATATCAGATTACTTTTCGGCCACGACGATCCTAAACAAGGTCATGACGACTGGACCAACCAGAGCGACCAGGGTGCATTTAATGCTAAAAATATTCCATTCTTATATTTTGGCGTGGAAGATCACAAAGATTACCATAAAGCTACAGATGAATATTCTACCATCACCAAACCATTTTTCAGTAATGCAGCAAGTGCTGTGCTGGATGTGGTAAAAAGTATCGACACACAAACTGGCTTACAACAATTGTTAAAGGATAAAATGATCATGATGGACAACCCAAGAAAGTTGGAAAAATTTTAATGAATTGATTGATATAGATCTAAACCTGCCCTATCCGGCAGGTTTTTTTATGCCTTTACATTTCAACAATAAATTATTCATCTGAATATCAGTAAATTAAACAAAAAACTATAAAAATAGTTTGCAAACTATTTTTATAGTAGTAACTTCAATCAACCAAACTACAAAAATAGTTGCTATGATAAAAGAACTCACAAAAGCAGAAGAACAGGTAATGCTCATTCTTTGGGAAATGGGCGAAGCCCTGGTAAAAGATGTTATCGATAAAATGAACGAACCCAAGCCCGCTTACAACACGGTATCTACAGTAATAAGGGTTTTGGAAGGGAAAAGTTTTGTTGATCATAAGGCCATCGGCAATACGCACATCTACTTCCCTATTATTAAAGAAACTGATTATAAAAAGTTTGCAATAGATAAAGTGATGAACAATTACTTTGAAAACTCTTATGAGAGTCTGGTTTCTTTTCTGGTGAAAGAAAAAAGTATGAGTAACGAAGAACTCAATGAAATTATTCAATTGGCAGAGAAACTTAAAAAAGACAAATGATGAGCTGGTTATATTATTTACTCGAAGCAAATCTATACCTTATCCTATTTTATGGATTTTATAGATTATTCCTCCACAAGGAAACCTTTTACGGATTAAACAGGTATTATCTGATTTTCAGCTCGATACTCGCTTTTATACTTCCATTTTTTCAGCTGGGATTGTTAAAAAAGGAAATGGTTTTCAACTCTACAAGATATCCCCAGATCGAAGAACCTAAATCATTTTTAAATCTGGAAAATATTCTTTTATTGTTATATCTGGCGATTTCAACAGTTTTAATCCTAAAAGTTTTTTGGGGACTAAGGCACATTGCAAAATTAATGCGAAATGCCCATAAGAATAAAGAAAATGGTATCACACTTATTGAAATCCAAAATTCAAAAATGGCATTTTCATTCTTTAATCTACTCTTTATTGATCCAGAGATGAATCAAAAGACTACCGTATTAAAGCACGAAATGGTTCATATTAAGCAGAAGCATAGTTTTGATATTCTATTATTCGAATTGGTACAGATCTCCAGCTGGTTCAATCCAATCATATATTTTATCAGGAATGACATCAGGCTCATTCACGAATATCTTGCTGATGACGCTACCACCAGGACAGATATTGCCAAATACGACTACGCGTTGTTCCTGATCCAAAATTCGTATGGAAACCAGGAAGTTACACTTAGCAATCATTTTTTCAATTCATCATTACTAAAAAACAGAATAAGTATGTTAAACCAAAAAAAATCTGCAAAATGGGCCAGGCTCAAATTGTTATTTATCCTTCCGTTAACCGGATTTATGTTATGCCTATCTACAATGGCATTTACAAAAGATTATGCTACCATCCAATTTGGACAAAAAAAGGAAAGCTTAACCATCGTTTTTCAGGATACGACCAAGAAAAAAGCTGACAAGAAGAGGTTACCACCTCCGCCGCCTAAAGAACCAAATCAATCAAAATCCAAAAAAGTTAAAGAAATAACGATTAATGAAGTTCCTATTGCTGCAGATCATAAAAAAGAAGCAAGAAGATTACCACCACCACCGCCAGTTGAATCAGGTGCTTTAAAATCAAAAAAGTCTGGTGCTCCAAAAGTTGATCAGATTCGTTTCGCTCCACCTATTGTAAAAAAAGATAAAAAGAACTTACCAGTACCACCGCCGCCACCGCCAGTTGAACCAAAAACTAAAAAAAGTGGTGGTAAATAGTAACAGGTAATATTTTAAGTACAGGATAACTACTGTGGCACATAAACCACGAATTTAGTCTCAAAAAAATCTTCCTCAAAATAAGCTGAAAGTGGATATAACTCTGCTTTCAGTTTTGATTCTTTGATCTCTTCAGCTAAATCGCCACCTTTTAAATACAAAATCCCATTTGGAATGGCATTTAAGGAGTCTTTTTTAAATTTGCCCTGTATCCATGGATAAAATTCGCCTAAGCGGGTAACCGCTCTGGATACGACAAAGTTAAATTTCTCTTTAATCTGCTCGGCTCTTAAATGATCAGCTCTTAAATTCTCCAAGCCTAATGCCGATGCTACTTCTTTAACCACTTTAATCTTTTTTCCGATAGAATCTACAAGATAGAATTGCGTTTCGGGAAACAAAATCGCCAATGGGATGCCCGGAAAACCACCACCTGTACCTACATCTAAAACTGATTCGCCAGTTTTAAAATTGCATACTTTAGCTATCCCCAACGAGTGCAATACGTGGCGCTCATATAATTCTTCAATATCTTTTCTCGAAATTACATTGATTTGCGAATTCCAAAAGCTATATAATTCGAACAGTTGCGAAAATTGGGCAATCTGTTTTTCGCTTAAATCAGGGAAATATTTTAAAACGATATCGGGCTTTACATCAAGCATATTGTAATTACTAAAGGATTATTGAATTATTTCCAGTTTACTTTTTTCTTGCCAAATAAGGCTAAAAATCCGTTCAGGGTTAAAAACAGAAACAAAAGTATATCTAAAATCGGGAACCACCAACGCAAATCGCTATAGTTTAAGCGTTTCAGCAATTTTGGATAAATAAAACACCTGATGATGATGCTTAATCCGAGGATTCCTAAAGCGATGTATTGCGCCTCGCGACTAAAAAACATACATGCGACAAAGAAAGCATAGAATAAAAACTGGAAAACAATCTGCAGGCTTAAAATAAACTTATGTTTTGATTTATAGAACTTTCCCGCACCAAAATGACGTTTTTTTTGTCTCAGATAGCCTTGCCAGGTATTATTAGGTTCACTCCAAACATGACTATCGCGGTGTAAACGGATTTCGGTATTGTATTTATTGGCATGTGCATTTACAAACAAATCATCATCTCCAGATGGGATATGCATGTGTGCTGCAAAGCCTTTATTTTTGAAAAAAAGCGATTTTTTATACGCCATATTGCGTCCAACGCCCATATAAGGCATACCTTTTAAGGCGAAAGACAAGTAATTTACTGCAGTAAAAAAGGTTTCAAACCTGATCAGTGCATTTAAAAGACTTCTTTTTTTCATGTAAGGAGAATAGCCTAAAACGATTTCTGTATTTTCGTCAGCAGGCTGCTGCATATCCATTAACCAATTTTCGGAAGCTGGAGTGCAATCTGCATCAGTAAAAACTAACCAATCATGTTTAGCGGCCTTTATTCCCATGGTTACCGCAAATTTTTTGCCTGCTATAAATTTATCGTTATCTAAAATCTTAACTACTTTCAGGTTACGGTGTTTCTTCTCTAATTCTTCTAAAAACTCTTCTGTGCCGTCCCAGGAGCGATCATTAACCACCACAATTTCGAACTCCGGATAGTTTTGACTTAATAATACAGGCAGATACCGCTCTAAATTCACAATTTCATTTCTGGCACAAACAATTACACTTAGCGGTTTTTGAGCCGACGAGGGAACCTCTTCGATACTTACATTAGCCAATTTTAAATGAACAAAAAGTACATAGTAAAGCTGCACCAAAAGGCAAAAAGCCAATATCGAGAGCAGAATAATTTCAATCAGGGTTAATATCACGATGTTAAAATAAACAGGCGCAAATTTCTCATTTTTAATCTGTAAATCACTTTTATGTGGATAAAAAATTAAACAAAAATATGCTCTCAATTTTTGCTATTTTTGGCAGATTTTCGACGAGAAAAAACACATATAAACCACCTGCCATCAAAATAGCAATTCGTTTAATAAAACGGACTTTGATGGCGGTAAACTCCACTTAATAATTGGAGAAAAATAAATAGAAACAGATGAAATTTAGTTTACAGGCTAACGATCCACTATCTAAAGCCAGAGCCGGAACAGTAACAACTGCTCATGGCGAAATACAAACCCCTATTTTTATGCCTGTGGGCACTGCCGGAACGGTAAAAGCCGTACATCAGCGCGAACTGAAAGACGATATTGATGCTAAAATCATTCTTGGCAATACGTACCATTTATATTTAAGACCAGGATTAGACATTCTTGAAAAAGCTGGCGGATTACATAAATTTATTGGCTGGGATCGTCCAATTTTAACAGATAGTGGCGGCTACCAGGTGTATTCTTTAAGTAAAGTTCGTAAAATTAAGGAGGAAGGTGTTACTTTCCATTCCCATATTGATGGATCGAAACACCTCTTTACTCCTGAATATGCGATGGATATTCAGCGAACCATTGGTGCCGATATTATTATGGCCTTTGATGAGTGTACGCCATACCCATGCGACTATACTTATGCAGCGCAATCAATTAAAATGACACATCGCTGGTTAAAACGCTGTTGCGAACGTTTTGATACAACAGAACCTAAATATGGTTTTGACCAAACGTTATTCCCCATTGTACAGGGTTCGGTATATAAAGATTTACGTATTAAATCGGCAGAATTTATTGCTAGCATGAACCGTGAAGGCAATGCCATTGGCGGTTTATCTGTTGGTGAACCTGCTGAAGAGATGTATGCCATGACAGAAGTGGTATGCGATATATTACCGGTAGAAAAACCGCGTTATTTAATGGGCGTAGGTACACCGATCAATATCTTGGAGAATATTGCCTTAGGTGTGGATATGTTTGATTGCGTGATGCCTACAAGAAATGCCAGAAACGGTATGCTTTTTACCAGAAACGGAATCATCAACATCAGGAACAAAAAATGGGAGAATGATTTCTCTCCACTGGATGCCGAAAGCGATCTTCATGCTGATTTAGTAACCAGTAAAGCATATTTAAGACATTTAGTACATAGTAAGGAAATGCTTGGCGCTCAAATTGCTACCTTGCATAATCTGCATTTCTATCTTTGGCTGGTAAAACAGGCCAGGGAAAAGATCATTGCTGGTGAATTTTACGAGTGGAAAAACAAAATGGTTAAAGTATTAGGCAATAAGCTATAAAATGAGTCTGTTAAAAGGAAGGATAAAAATCATCGATCAGTATATTATCGGGAAATACCTGGGTACATTTATTTATACCCTGGCCATTTTTGTGATCATTATTGTCGTGTTCGACCTGTCGGAAAAGATGGATGATTTTATGAAAAGCGGTTTGAGTTTTTGGGGAATCCTTTCCAAATATTACGCAGGCTCTATTCCTTTTTATGTGAATATGCTTTCACCCCTGATCAATTTTATTGCAGTGATTTTCTTTACCGCAAAAATGGCCGATCAGACTGAAATTGTACCAATTTTGAGTGGTGGGGTGAGTTTTAACCGCTTTTTATTTCCTTACCTGGTTTCGGCTACGATTATTTTCTCGGCCAACTTACTTTCAAATCTGTACATCCTTCCTTATACCAATACTTTAAAAAACAGCTTCGAGAATACGTACGTAAAACGTAATGATCCTTCCACAAAATCAAACATCCATATGAAACTGGATGACAAAACCTATATCTATATTGATAATTTCGACAACAAAACGAATTCAGGATACCGGTTTTCTCTGGATAATTTTAGCGGAGATGTGCTGACCAAAAAGATTGTTGCAGAAAATATAAAATGGGATTCGCTTAAACGCAAATGGCAGTTGAGTAACTACTCCATCCGGAAGATTGACGGCCTGAAAGAAACCATGATTTATGGCAACGGAAAGCTTAAAGATACTATTCTGGATATGCGTCCTGATGATTTTTCAGCATATGACAATGTGGTACAAAATTTAACCACTAAGGAACTTTCTGATAAGATCAGGAAAGAAAAGATCCGCGGAACAGGCGTAATGAACGACCTTCAGTTTGAAAAATACAAACGTTACCTTCACCCGCTTTCAGCATTCGTATTAACGCTGATTGGCGTGGCACTATCGTCGCGCAAAGTACGCGGAGGGGTCGGTGTATCATTAGGTATCGGAATCTTCATTAGCTTCGCTTATATCGTATTTAATCAGTTCACACAGATGTTTTCTACTAAAGGTGGACTACCTCCTTTTGCTGCTGTTATTATGCCTACATTATTCTTTGGCTTATTAGGTTTTTACCTGTTAAGAAAAGCACCAAAATAGCGATGGACAGTACCAAAAAGAATTTACTTATCCTCCATCTTACGGTATTTGTCTGGGGCTTTACAGGCGTGCTCGGCAAGTTAATTTCTATCGATGCAGTACCCATGGTCTGGTACCGGGTATTGATTGCCGCAACTACACTTTTAGTGTGGTTTTTAATCACAAAAAAGAACATTAAGATTAGTAAAAAACAGTTCATCCAATTCTTTTTAACTGGAGGAATTGTAGCTATTCACTGGATATTTTTCTTTCATGCCATTAAGGTTTCTACGGTTTCGGTAACCTTGGTATGCCTCTCTTCCTTTACTTTATTTACAGCAATTTTAGAGCCTCTGATCAAAAAACAACCAATACAAATAGGCGATATTCTGATCGGTTTATTAATCATTCTGGGCATATATATGATCTTTAAATTCGAAGGCCAGTATACCTTAGGAATTATTTTTGGTTTATTAGCAGCAGTGGCATCCAGTCTTTTTTCAACTATAAATTCTACTTTGGTACAAAAAAGCGAACCTTCTATTATAAGTTTTTACGAACTTGTAGGCGCGCTTTTCTGGATCACCTTGTACCGTTTATATGATGGAACACTGCTGCACACAGCATTCAATTTAAGCACTAAAAACTGGTTCTATCTTATTCTTCTTGGTACGCTCTGCACATCTGTTGCTTATGTTGCGGGTGTTGCTGTTATGCGTACATTATCGGCTTTTAGGGTAGCCTTAATTACAAACCTCGAACCTGTTTACGGCATTGTTTTGGCCTTCATTTTCTTTCAGAATAAAGAACAGATGACTGGTGGTTTTTATATCGGAGCAACGATTATTCTAGGCTCGATATTCTTATATCCGATCTACAAAAAGAGAAAGAACAAGCTGTAGAAAGCAAGTTCATATACCGCAATATTTTCGCATAATGAAATAGCTGTCCTATCGATCAAATCGCTATAGCATGAAGCGTAGCGAAATAGAAATCCTCTGACTAGATAGTTGTACATCTCGACTGTAGCGCAGCGAAATGGAGAGATCTATCCAGCCGAATTTGCTTCATTAAGGCATTCAGAAACTCAACTAATCTATACTCCATTACCATAACAGAATCCAATAGAATCGTCGTCATCTCGACTGTAGCGCAGCGAAATGGAGAGATCTATTTAGACAGATTTCTCGACTTCGTTGCACTCCGCTCGAAATGACGATAACCCTAAGGAATTTTTATTTATAGACTCGTTGCTGCATATAAATTACCTGGAAATAGATTCATTTTAATCGCTTTATCAACTTCGTTACATGCCATTCGAAATGACGATATCATGCAATATCTAGTACCACCTTACTTTATCCCCTATATACTCAAGTCTTCACATCACAATTACATAAGCGAAGCTAAAAACATTAAATGCAAGCTAAAATAAATTGGATCTTTTTTACTAATCCACCAATGTAGGTTTGAATTTTTTGCTAATAAACTAGAGGCAACTAACAGAAAATAGAGCAACTCCTAAGACTAAATAAGCACCCTCATACAAACGATTATGCAGCATTTTACTTGTATATAAAAAATCGAAATAAAACCATATGCTAACGCGTGTAAGACAGCAGAATTTAAAATCCAAAAACAATATCAAAATCAACAGATAAGCATAATAAAACCTCAACAATACCGACCAATAATAGACTAGTAAAAACAACAAATATTCAAACAAAAAGCACATCGAAAAAACACCTGTTTAAGATTAAAAACAGCACAGAACAAGAGTTGCAAAATAGCTTAGAAATACCTAAAAAAAGTAGAATAAAATACAACACAAAAAGTATTTAAAAAGCATAATTAATTAAGATTGAAATCCCATAAAAACTTCTTCAAAAATCATTAGCTATACTAATATAAAATCGGACTAAAAAATAGCAAAAATCCAATTTACATTTTCTAATAAAAAGGGATCAAAATCATAGAATCCCGCAAACTAAATACACCTAGTTAAAGCAAATACTCGAATGTTAAGGTCTTCAGTCAGCTTATCAGCATCATAGAAAACTACCCTTTTTCGACTGAAAATTTGAGCTTTTAAAAATATAATAATTAGAAAACATATCGAAAAACAGACCTCATCATGTACTCAAGTTTAGCATAAATAGCTTAAAAATCCCTAAAATTTGACCAATTCCCCGACCTAAAAAAACAATACAAAAACCAATCAAAAAGCGCCATTAAACAACAAAAAAAGCAGTTTTTAGCTTAAAAATAATTTTTTCAAAAAAAGAGATCCAAAAGCCATTCACCTGAGAATATCGCAAGGAAATCGAATTATCCAGTGAAAAAACCGGAGTTTTAAGGCTTAAAAACATTAAAAAGATATACAAATCGGGGTGCCTCAAATAAAATTCAGACAAAAATTTCAGTGTTAAAACCTTGGTTCAAGCCATAATAAACTGAGTTTTTAAATGCTAAACTACAACATCCGGAACCATCTGGATTTGGAAATAGCAATTTATGAGAGTTAAATCCAGCCCTAATGATAAAAAAATCAGTCTGAATTACGCGACAAAAATTAAAGACATTTTGTCATAAAAATATTATTACCCCTATAAAACCGAATTTTAAATCGACATCAATTTATACATTAGAAAGTATAAATTCTTAGAGTTTACGGCTCTAAAAATCTAATTTTAGACTGCGAATAAATCAATTTTACGATAGGGATTATTCTCCACTTAAGCAAATAAACCGGGCAATTCTTAACTCCTATAAATCATCAGGAAGGATGCTAAAATCCACAAGACTCAGGCTCAATTTTCGGGACAGAAACCTCATTCTAAAATTCATACTAAAATTTAGAAAGCCGCAAAAATTTTCAAGGAAAATCGATTAATAAGTGTAAATTAAATCAATAAATTACTATTGATAAAAAATGTGATGAAGTGGTTAAATCTGAAGTAAAATCAGGTTAAAAAACACAATAAAATCAACATTTAATGAATTTATATAAATTTCATTAAAGTTTATAAATCAGTATTTTATGATAATTAATATAAATTAATAATTTATATTTAAGAATACCTTTAAAATTTATAAAACTAAATATTTTAGCAAAGATTTTAGATGAATTTAAAAAAAGCAAACAAAAAACTAATTATCAAGTATTTAAGTGCAATTACTTTAAGTTTTATTTCATCATCAGTTTTTGGGCAAATTTTCAGCACAGCACAAAACCCACTTAGTGTAAAATGGAACTACATTTCATCAGGAGGCTTTAAAATCATCTATCCTGAAGAACTGGAGAAAGAAGCCCAAAGAATGGCCAACACCCTACCCTATATCTACACCAAGATTGGTTTGGGTTTGAGGCAACAAAAAACCACTATCCCACTCCTATTACAGAACCGCGGAACGGTTGCAAACGGCTTTGTTCAGCTGGGCCCGAAGAAGTCTGAATTTTATGCTACACCGCCTCAATTTTTCGACAGTCAGGATTGGCTAAACAACCTCGCTGTACATGAGCTTAGACACATTGCACAGTTTGACAAATTGACAGAAACACAGGCTCACCCCTTTCCGGAGCTGGTTTACTTTGCCTACTTTGGTGCAGGAATACCCACCTGGTTTTTCGAAGGCGATGCGGTGGTTAACGAAACGGCGCTGACCTTTTCAGGCAGGGGCCGCCAGCCAAACTGGATCATGCCTTACCGGGCTTCAATTTTGGAAGGCAAAAAACTCAGCTACAGCAAAGCCTATTTTGGTTCGAACAAAGACGTAACACCAGGCTACTACCAAACCGGATATTTGATGGTAGCAGACATGAAAGAAAAATACGGTCAGTTCATTTCCGACAGTTTACTTGGCGACATTAGAAAAAGACCAGTAAGACCTTACCCCTTTTCGAAAAGCTTAAAAAAATACACGGGTGAAAATACGCGACAATATTTTCTAGCTACCCAAAATAAGCTTGCCGAAAAGTGGAAAATACAGGAAGAAAAAACAGCTTCAGAAAACTATGAAGGTTTAAATAAAAAAACATCGTTGGCCACGAATTATTTCTTACCGGTTAGAATCAATAAAAACCAGATTTTAGCACTCAAAGAAAGTAAGACCGATGCACGTTATTTTGTCCTGATCAATGAAGATAAAACGGAGCAAAAATTATTTGGAATTGGTTACCAGGAACAGCCCTGGTTCAGCTTAAAAAACGACCTGCTGGTTTGGGATGAAATCCGTTACGATCCGCGATACAAACAGCGCAGTTATAGCGTAATCTGTTCATATAATTTAAAGACAAAAAAATTCAATAAGTTAAGCAGCAAAAGCAGGCTCTTCTCCCCTAGCCTTTCTGAAAACGGAAAGAAAATTATTGCAGCCAAAGTTGAACTCAATAACCAATTCAACCTGGTAGAGATCGATGCCGCTTCAGGAAAAATTTTAAAGACTTATCCAAATCCAGATAATGAAATACTGCAGACACCAGCTTTCGATAAAACCGGAAATAAGATTGCTTATATCAGCGTAACGGAAAAAGGAAAAAGCTTGTGGCTGATGGATGGAGATAAAAAATCGCAATTGATTTCTAACAGCAGACAACAGCTAAGCCGACCGATTTTTATTAACGATAAAATTGTTTTCAATGCACACTTCAATGGCATCGATAATATTTACGCGATTGATCCCACTTCGAAAAAAATTACGGCATTAAGCGCATCTAAGTACGGCGCCTTTAATCCTACCGAAACCAGTGATGGAAAAATCATTTTTAACGATTACAAAATCAACAGTTATGAAATTGCTGAAACTACCATTATAGAAAAACCTGTAGGCGAAAATAACTTTGTAGATTTTTCGGCCGCAGCAGAAAAGCAGGAAAATATCGGGAATGTTTTCGACAAAATACCGGATAGCACTTACCAATCTAAACGTTACCACCAAGCTTTAAATCTTTTCAGCATCCACAGCATTATTCCGGTAATTGACAACGAATATGTTTTTGGTTTAGAACTGCAATCGAACAACCTGCTTAATACCATGGACTTTTATTCGGGTGCAAAATACCACCGTGATTTAAAGCGTTTCGAATACACAGCTGACATTAGCTATAAAGCGCTCTATCCGGTGTTTAGCGTATTGTACCGCAACCGTCCGAAAAGAACCTTCTACAGGGCTAAAAATGCAATACAGCAAGGCGACTGGCGGGAGAACTATATCAAGCTTAATGCATCGCTTCCTTTATCGTTCAACGCACGTAATGAGAACTATGCTTTTACACTAAATGCGGCGACCAGTTTCACGCAAAGGTACATGACCGAAAATATGCCTAGCAATTTTATCCGTGAACTTAAATTCCCGATGGAATACAACTTTACTTTCAACCACAGTGTGCGCACTACCGAAAGAGATATTGCACCTAAATGGGCGCAAGTGTTCAGGGCAACTTACAATCACCAACCATTCGATAAAAATTTAGGGGGAGAAATTTTAGCGCTCGAAAGTTTTCTATATTTCCCGGGGTTTGCTAAAAACCATTCCTTCCTGGCGAGTTTCAATTACCAGAAAGCAAGCGGGGTAAACCAGTATGCAACGGAGATTGCAACTGTTTATGGATACAACAACATTTTAGCAAAAAGCAAACTGCAGAACAGCTTACTTTTCAACTACCGCTTTCCATTTGCCTTTCCCGATTGGGAGTTGGGTCCGCTGGCTTACGTGAGGAATTTTAGGGCGGGCTTATTTTGTCATTATGAGAACATTGGCCAGGGCACAACCTTTAACGATCCGAAAACTTATGGGGTAGAATTGAACACGAGCGTAAACATTTTACGCTATCAACCTGTTGTAGATTTAGGAGCGAGATTGGTTTTTGTTAACCAGATTTACAATCAAAATCCGATATTAGAGTTTTCATTTAATTATAGCTTCTAAAACCATGAGCGCAAAAACAATCTCCATTATTATTTTAACCGCATTGCTGACCATATTTTTGATGGTAAATACCGAACCTGTAGATTTCAATTTTTTGGTTACCACGGTTCCGGTATCTAAACTTTTGGTTATCGGTGTTTGCATTATCATTGGTTTTATTATCGGCTTTGTAGTGGGCCGGCCGCGGAAAACAGTAAGTAGTTACGATGATGAGATCGAGAGGAATCAACCTACAATAGAAAAGAAAAATACCTTAAGCGACGAGGACAGAGATTACATTAGTTAGAGCCAGGATTAAATAGGATTATTCGATTCCAGGATTATGGAGCTTCAGAATTTCAGCACCATAGTGTTTCATTATTATTGTATTTTAAGATTATATAGTCTATCTTAGTTCACAAGAGAATCCCTATTTCTTATAAAAATTTTATTTATTATGATGAAATATGGTGATTTAACTGGGCGAATCATTGGCTGTGCAATGAGAGTCCATTCTTATTTAGGTTCGGGTTTTCAGGAAAAGATTTATCAAAGGGCTTTGGGTATTGAAATGCGGATAGAAAAATTATCTTATAAGGAAGAAATGACGATGAATATTTTTTATCGTGATATTAAAATTGGGTATAGAAGGGTAGATTTTTTTGTTGAAAATACGATTATGTTAGAACTAAAAGCTATATCAGAATTAAATGATGCACATCTTGCACAAGCGATTAACTATCTTGAAGCATATAAACTTCCCGTAGGATTATTGATCAATTTTGGAAGCAGGAGCCTAACTTTTAAAAGAGTTTATAATACGAAGCACCCAGATAACAAGAGCTAGGATTGGTATGATTTAAGGATGATAAGATTCAAGTGTAAACAAAGGGATGAAAATTGGCCAGGATTAATGTGATTCAAGGGCAAAAGGATTTTAAATACCGATAAAAACATCTACGAAAATTAATCCTGAGATCCTATCATCTTAAAAATCCTGGCAAGGATAGCGATATTAAATGCTGATAAAAAATATGTCACAAACCCTGATCTTGAAATCCTATCATCTTAAAAATCCTAGCTAAGCGCTGTCATGATCTCCCCATACAATAACCCACTTCCCCCGCCATAGTGCTGGATAATTTTTAATTCTGGTTTAAGCCCGGTTAGTTTTGCTCTCAATGCTTTTTCGCATGCTGCATCAATGCCGTTTCCCAGCAGCACCAAATCTATTTCATGTGTTTGGCAAATCTCGATAGCTTCCTCATCTGTGCATACACAGATCCCTTTCCACTCTGGCCTGGCATTCAACAGGCGGTTCATTACCGTCGTAATTTCAGTATCTCTTCCGATATAAAGTATGGTAGTTTGCATAGTTCTTTACATAAAGAAACCTCGCGGGGTTTTGGACCCTACGAGGTTTGGTTAAATTATTTTAGTTTAATTCCATCGGAACATCCATCAATAAAACCTCTGCATCTGCAGTATTGGCTTTAAAACTAATGCTATCGGTATCCCAGATACCTAATCCATCTCTTTTGTTCAGCACTTGTCCGTTTATGGTTACTTCTCCATTGATGATGAAAGCATACACACCATTACCTGCTTTTTTGATTTTGTATTCAGTTTCAAATCCGGCATCGAATTTACCTAATGAGAACCAGGCATCCTGATGTATCCAGACACCGGCATCATCCGCGTTTGGAGATAAAATCTGTTGAAAATTATTGTGCCTCGCCGCAACATCCAATGTCTGCTGATCGTAACGTGGTGTAACGTTTTTCTTGTTAGGGAACAACCAGATCTGCAATAAATTTAATTGCTCGTTTGCATTAGCGTTAAATTCGCTATGGCTCACACCAGTTCCAGCACTCATTACCTGGATTTCTCCGTTTTTAATTGTGGCCGAATTACCCATACTATCTTTGTGTGCAATTGCACCAGCCAATGGAATGGTAATAATTTCCATGTTATCATGTGGGTGAGCGCCAAAGCCCATTCCACCATCAATACTGTCATCATTTAAAACCCTTAAAACTCCGAAGTGCATCCTTTCCGGATTGTAGTAATTAGCAAAACTGAATGAATGGTGTGCATCTAACCAACCATGATTAGCATGACCGCGGGTGTTTTCTTTGTGCAAAATAAACTGTGACATAAATTTCCTTTCTTATTTATGATACAAAGTTAATACAGTATTGCTTGCTGTGCATTGATGTAGGGTAAGAAGTGAGGAGAGCGATTAGCGTGGAGCGTTGGGCGGAGAGCGCCAAGCGTTTGATAAGAAAGGATTAACTTTCGCCAGCACAGCATCGCTGCTTAATTCCCTCAACGCATGTAAAACTATCCAATTTGCCTTTTTATTGTTCTGTGCCAGAATATTGCTTGCAGTTTGGATGGCCTGCCCATACACGAATGTATTACGCTTGCCAATCTGCCTTAGCGCCCAGTTAATGGCTTTTTGACAAAATTCCGGGTATTGTGAGTCTCCTTTTAAATAATTGGAAGAAATTTAACCTATTTCAAATGAAAAAAATATTATTTAAATTTTTCATTAAGAATGCTATCCATTAAAACGATATTCTTTTGAGGATCATTTTTATACAATTTGAAATCACCCTCCATCACTTTATATTCTTTTGTTTTAGCATAATTTTTCTGCTGTATGCTATCAATTTTTGCTGCCTCGCCCCTATTAAAAATAAGCATTTGCATGTTAAATGTTTGCTTAACCTCCGTTTTCTTGCCAGACATCGCTTCCATTGAGACTCCTTTAGAATAATCGATTTGTATACGCCTGTCTTTGGCAGACCACTCGTAAAAAACATCTACAGTAGTTTGTGGCCTAAAAGTTGGCCTACCAAATTGTTTCTCTAACTGCTTAACAAACTCGTTGTAAACCGTATCAGATTTAAGTTCTGCATCGGCTAAAATCGCTACAGTTTTATTATTGTGCGTTAAAAAAGCGATTCTATTAAAGTATATATCCTGATAATAGGCAATACTGTCTATAATCTTACTGTAATACGCTTTACCGTAAAAGGAATCTTTGCCATTCCAGGCATCTAACTTATAAGCAACCGGATAGTCGAAAGGCATTGAATAGCCTTTTTTAAGGTAATCCGGATTACTATTTACATTTGAGTCTATTTTGGATTTTAAAAATTCAATTAGTTTTTCTTTGAAATCAACTTTTTCCAGATTCAACCCTGCTTTTTCCTTAAGGGCTGAAGCATTTTTATCACTTTGACTGCAAGAAAATAAAACTGTACTTAATAATAGTAGAAAAAAGCTTTTCATAAAGTTATTTCAAATTAAAATATCCAGTTAATACACAAACCATGAACAAATATTTATGATTTTTTCCGTCAAAAAACTTTAAGCTAAAGCTTGCTCAATATCCGCTAAAATATCGTTGATATGCTCTAAACCTATTGATAAACGGATTGAACCTTGTTCAATCCCAACTTCATTACGTTGCTCTTCGGTAAGTTTGCTGTGTGTACTCGTAGCCGGGTGTGTTGCAATAGAACGGGTATCGGCCAAATTTGCAGAGATAGAGAACATTTGCAAACCATCCATAAATTTACGTGCTGCATCTATACCACCTTCAACCACAATGGTTACAATGCCACCACCTTGTTTCATTTGCTTTTTGGCAATATCGTATTGAGGGTGCGATGGCAAAAACGGATATTTTACCAGTTTAACTTTCGGATGTTTTTCTAAATATTCAGCAACCTTTAAAGCGTTTTCGCAATGACGATCCATACGGATGGCTAAGGTCTCTAAACTCTTAGATAAAATCCATGCGTTAAAAGGCGATAGAGCAGGTCCGCTGTGACGTGCAAAAGCAATTACATCTGCAATTAAAGCTTTGGGACCTAAAATTACACCACCCAAAACACGCCCTTGCCCGTCAATATATTTAGTAGCTGAGTGGATTGAAATGTGTGCACCATATTTAATTGGCTGTTGTAGATATGGTGTAGCGAAGCAATTATCTACAACAAGTAATATGTTATGTTTTTTAGCCAAACTGCCCAAAAATTCAAGATCGATAATATCAATACCAGGATTAGATGGGGTTTCTACAAAAATCATTTTAGTATTTGGCTTAATTAAAGCCTCCCAATCCTGTGGTTTATCTAAATCGGCATAATCGAAAGTTACACCCCAGTTAGAAAAAACATTGGTTAATAATTGGTGCGTAGAACCAAAAACCGAACGGCTTGATACCAGGTGGTCGCCATTTTTCAAAAATGCCCCAAATGTGGTAAAAATCGCAGCCATGCCTGTTGCTGTAGCAAAACCATCTTCGGCACCTTCTAAAAGGCACATTTTCTCGATGAACTCGGATGTATTTGGATTTGAATAACGACTGTATACATTTCCCTCCTTTTCATTCGCAAACAAAGCACGCATTTCTTCTGCATCTTCAAACTTATAACTCGAAGTAAGGTAAATTGGTGATGAATGCTCTTTGTGTAAACTGCGTTCGGTTTGCGTGCGTATAGCTATGGTTTCAAAATTTTCGGATTTCATTTTTAAGTATCAAGATTTGAGTGTCAAAAGATGGGTATCAAGATTTGAGTATTAAGTATCAGGATGTAGTGTGAGAATAAAGTCGTCATCATAAATTTAAGATTTGCTTCTCGATACTTGCTACTTATTACTTGTTACTTTATACTTCTCTTTTGTTTATTTTATAAGTAAAATTAATAGTTGCTGAACGGCCCAAAATATTCGATACCGAGCAATATTTATCGAAGGTCATTTGTAGTGCACGTTCTACCTTTTGAGTGCTTAAATCGCCAAATAAATCAAAGTGAATATCGATTACATCAAAAATCGGCGGCATTTCTTCCTCTTTTCTGGTGGCGTTTATAGCGATTTTAATATCATCAAGTGGTTCCTTTTGCTTGGTTAGCACATTTACCATATCAATGCCACTACAGCCGCCTAATCCAATCAGTAACATCTCCATCGGTCTGAAACCTTTTCCCTCGCCTCCAATGGCAGCTTTTGCATCCAACTCTACAGTAAAACCGCTCTCGTTTTCTGCTTCAAAATTAAATTTACCGCTCTTGCGGATCAGATTTATGTTCATATTAATAGTATCGAGATGTCAGATTTGAGATATTAGATATGAGACATTTCAAACGCCTTAAACCTTCTATCTTCCAACCTTCTACCTTAATTTAAATTTATTATTTAATCCTCTAACATTTTGCTATTCGAACACCATGCGCCATGCGCTCAGCTTAAATACCATAAAATACTAAGTTATTTTTTTCCAGTTCGGACAATTTAACCGGATGGTCGAAAATTGCAAAAACCGACGAACCGCTACCACTCATTAAAGCGAATGTTGCGCCTGCATCGTATAAACTGGTTTTTATTTGACGAATTTGGGGATACTTTGCGAAGACCGATGGTTCGAAATCGTTGATAACCTTATTTTTCCATGTTGTTGGACACAAATGTATAATTTCTTTTAACGATTGCAAAGGTTTTTGCGGTTTTACATGCGCATAAGCATCGGCCGTACTTACATGCACGGGCGGTTTTACCAAAACTTTAAACCAGGCTGACAAATCTACTTCGCACTTTTCAAATTCGTCTCCTTTATTAAAGGCATAAACAGGTTTGTTCTCAATAAAAAAAGCACAGTCTGCCCCTAGCTGACGGGCGTAACCTTCCATTTTATCAACAGACATCCCCAAACTGAATTTCTCATTTAATAATTTGATCAGGAAAGCACAATCTGCTGACCCACCGCCCAAGCCCGCTCCCACAGGAATATTTTTCAGCAAATTAATCTGCTGTGCAGGGATATCAAAATCCTTTTTTACCAATTGGTATGCCTTAAAACACAGGTTATCATTAGGATCACCGGGAATATCGATGCCATGAATTTTGCAAGAAGTTACCTCTGCATCGGTAATCTCGACCGAATCTTTAATATTGATCGGGTAAAAAACGGTTTCAAGGTTGTGGTAACCATCAGATCGTTTTTCGGTGATATTTAAACCTAAGTTTATTTTTGCGTTGGGAAAAGATAGCATTTTAGTTCTTAGTCGTGAGTCTTAAGTCCTGAGTCCATGGTGCCGAAACCAACAACCGTCTCATGTTGCAAACATACAAATTTTATGTAGGTCCCGGCTTCACGCCGGAACTACACAACGGAATTACACCCAACCGATGTTAACAATTAAACAATAAAATGATTTACAACACCTGATAAATTTTAGATATTTGTAAATTATCAGAACAGTATGAAACAATATTTAGATTTAATGCAGCATGTGCTTGATTATGGCGCTCAAAAGCACGACCGTACAGGCACTGGGACTATAAGTGTTTTTGGTTACCAGATGCGTTTTAACCTTCAGGAAGGTTTTCCAATGGTAACAACCAAAAAGCTGCACTTAAAATCTATTATTCACGAGCTGATCTGGTTTTTAACCGGCGATACCAATATTAAATACCTAAAAGATAATGGTGTACGTATCTGGGACGAATGGGCAGATGAAAACGGCAACCTCGGACCAGTTTATGGTTCGCAATGGAGAAGCTGGCCAACACCAGACGGGCAGCATATTGATCAGATTACCAATATGATCAACACGATCAAAAACAACCCCGATTCGCGCAGGATTATTGTTTCAGCATGGAATGTTGCCGAAATCGAAAATATGGCCTTACCCCCTTGTCATGCCTTTTTTCAGTTTTATATTGCTGATGGAAAATTAAGCTGTCAGCTGTACCAGCGCAGTGCCGACATTTTCCTGGGTGTTCCTTTCAACATTGCATCTTACGCATTACTAACTATGATGGTGGCACAGGTTTGCGGTTTACAAGCCGGAGATTTTATCCACACCCTTGGCGATGCCCATCTATACAATAACCATATCGAACAGGCCAACCTGCAATTAAGTCGCGAACCGAAACCACTTCCAACCATGAAAATCAATCCAGAGGTAAAAAGCATTTTTGATTTTAAATTTGAAGATTTTACATTGGAGAACTACGAAGCGCATCCACATATTAAAGGTATAGTGGCGGTGTAACATTTGTTCAATGGTCATTAGCCATTGGTTCATTTGTTTGGATTCAGATTGAATGCCCTATTTTAAAAAATCATTCCTTTAATTTACTTAATCAAGAGAAATCATGAATTATAAATTAGAGGATTTAGAAGTATATAATTTGTCTGAGGTAATTTCAGATAAAATCTGGGATATTGTTATGAGATGGGAATATTTCGCTAAAGATACCATCGGTAAACAATTATGCAGAGCAGCAGATTCTATTAGTGCAAATATTGCAGAAGGATATGGGAGGTATCATTTCAAAGAGAACAAAAACTTTTGTTATTATAGCCGCGGTTCGATTCTAGAAGTAAAATCATTTCTCAGAAAGGCTAAAAACAGAAAATTAATAGCTGAAGATTGTTATTCAGAACTTTATACCGAATTGCAAACAATCCATTTAAAGCTGATGCTTACAATAAAATATATTGGAAAAAACTTAAACAAGTTTTAACTTGTTGACGGATGCTGAGATCATACTTAGAAATTATGCTTAATGCACTTTGCAGACACTAATAAACAAATGACTAATGACTAATGAACTAGAAAGCCCTTCGCTTTCAATAGCCGTAGCTGTAGGCGAAAACTTCGCAATAGGCAAAAACAATCAGCTTTTATGGCACATGCCAGCCGATTTAAAGTTTTTTAAGCAAACGACTTCTGGCCATACGGTTGTAATGGGCCGTAAAACGTTCGATTCCGTAGGCAGGCCCTTACCGAACCGCAGGAATATTGTAATTACCAGAGATACTGGATTAAAAATTGAAGGTGTTGAAGTGGTAAATAGCTTAGATGAAGCTTTAGCAATTACCAAAACAGAAGAAAAACCAGTATTCATTGTTGGCGGAGCGGAGATTTACAGACAGGCATTGCCTAAAACGCAGACGCTTTATTTAACCACTATTCATCATAATTTTGACGCGGATACTTTTTTCCCTGAAATAGACCGGAAAGAATGGAAAGTGATTAGCAGCGAAGCCCATAAAGCAGACGAAAAAAACAAATATGATTATACTTTTGAGGTTTTAGAGCGGATTTAGTTCAAATTAACCGCAAAGAACGCTAAGAACCTCCTACCCCCGCCAGCTAAACCCGATGGCAGTGAGCATGAAGCGCAGCGAAATAAAACGGACAGCGGGACTATCAGAACCAAAGAAACGCAGGTATTGCTTTTCAATAAAAGATCTATCATGTGTATTTGTTTCTAAGAACCCATGTATGAAAAGATGCTTCGTGCCTCAGCATGACAGCAGAAAAAGATTAAAACAGTAACAGGATGGAACCAAGCCTAAAAGCTGCTGCAATTGCTTTCCGATCAATTTAATATAAATTCAATCCCTTAAAATGAATTCTGCCTGATGAATCTCTAATGATTATTGCCACATAAAAATTAATGTTAATAAATTATCAATTAAGGGGTTCTATAATTTAAAAATTTAATTAGATTTGCCGACTTGTTAAAAAACAGCGAAAGACAAATTATTTTAAACAAACAATGCAAGGAAAAGGTTTTATTAAGTTTATAGCGATAGTATTGGCTATCGTTTGTGCGTACGCACTTTCTTTTACTTTGGTAGCATCCAAGGTAGAAAAAGACGCAAAAAACGCTGCGAAGGGTGATTTAGCCAAAGAAAAGGCTTACTTAGATTCGATGAGTACCGTAAAAGTTTATCCATTAGTTGGATTTACTTATCAAGAGGTAAAAGCGAAAGAGATTAATTTGGGTCTGGATTTAAAAGGCGGAATGAACGTAACGATGGAAATATCGTTGGCGGAGTTGGTAAAATCATTAGCGGGTAACCCTACTGATGCGAACTTCAACAAAGCAGTTCAGAATGCACAGATTCAATTAAATGCCGGTGGTAAAGATTACATCAAAATTTTTGTTGATGAATTCGAAAAATTAAGCCCAGGAGTAAAACTTGCAGATTATTTCTCTAATCAGGATAACGCATCTCAGTTAAAACCTAGTGCAAGCAACAGCGATGTTGAATCTTTCTTAGAAAAAGAAGCAACCAGTGCTATTGATCGTTCATTTACAGTTTTACGTTCACGTATTGATGGTTTCGGAGTAGTTAGTCCGAACATGCAAAAACAAGAAGGTAGCAACCGTATCTTAATCGAAATGCCAGGTGTACAAGATAAAGAGCGTATTGCTAAACTTTTACAGGGTTCTGCCGAATTACAATTCTGGCAAGTTTACCAGGTACAAGAAGTTGCACCATTATTAGAAAACATTAATAAAATTTTAGCGGCAACATTAAAAACTGATGCACCAGCTGCTAAAGATACAACGGCTGCTCCGGCTGCTGGTGGTAAATTAGCTGGCTTAGAAAAAGCTGCTGCTAAAGACACTACAGTTAAAGGTGGCAAGCTTGCTGGCTTAGGTAAAAAAGATTCGAGTGCAGTTAAAGCCGAATTGATGAAATCTAACCCATTGTATGCTGTTCTTAACTTACCGATTTACCAGGGCGAAAACGGACAACAACAATTAATGCCTGGTGCAGTTGTTGGTATGTCGTTACAAAAAGATACTGCTAAAGTTAATGCTTATTTAAAACTTCCTGAAGTTGCTGCATCTATTCCATCTACGATGAAATTTATGTGGAGTGTTAAACCTAGAGAAGGTTCGAAAATTTTCGAATTATATGCAATCAAAGTGGTTAGTGCCGATGGTAAACCAGATTTAGGTGGTGAGGCAATCAGCGATTCGCGTGCAGATTTTGACCAAAAAGGTAAACCAGAGGTAACCATGTACATGACCAGCGAAGGTTCTGCTAAATGGAAAAAAATTACTGCTGAAGCAGCTGCTGATCCAAACAATAAAAAATCTATTGCAATTGTATTGGATAACCAGGTTTATTCTGCTCCTACTGTTCAGAATGAAATTGCTGGTGGTGTTTCTTCAATCACGGGGAACTTTACCCAGGCAGATACTAAAGATTTATCAAACATCTTAAAAGCTGGTAAATTGCCTGCTCCTGCGCGTATTGCAGGTAGCTACGTAGTTGGTCCTACTTTAGGTGCACAAGCTATTCACGATGGTTTAATCTCATTCGTAATTGCCTTTATCGTAATCTTAATCTTCATGGCGTTGTATTATCACCGTGCAGGTTGGGTTGCTAACTTTGCATTGTTAATCAACTTATTCTTCATCATTGGTATCCTGGTATCACTTGGTGCAGTATTAACATTACCTGGTATTGCTGGTATCGTATTAACCATTGGTTTATCGGTAGATGCAAACATCCTTATCTTTGAGCGTGTACGTGAAGAGCTTGCGCATGGCAAGAACACCGCTACGGCAATTAAGGAAGGTTTTAAACATGCAATGCCTTCAATTATCGATTCAAACGTTACTTTATTTATTTTAGGTGCTATCCTTTATGTTTTCGGTAGCGGTCCGGTTCAAGGTTTCGCCACTACTTTATGTATTGGTATCCTTTCATCATTATTTGCAGCTGTAGCCATTTCGAGAGTAGTTTTCGAATCGTTATTAAGCCGCAAAATCGATGTAAGTTTCGATAATAGCCTAACCCGTAATGCATTTAAAAACTTAGCATTCAACTTTGTTGGCCGTCGTAAAATCTATTATATTATCTCTACCATCATTATTATTGCTGGTATTGGTATGTATTTCAAAAATGGCGGCTTAAACTTAGGTGTAGATTTTAAAGGGGGAAGAACTTATTTGGTTCACTTCGATAAATCAGTTAACACTGAAGATTTAAAAGCTAAGTTAAATCCGGTTTTCGGTAACGAAACGCCAGAGGTTAAAACTGCAGGCGAAGATAGTCAGGTAAAAATCACCACTACTTTCCACATAGAAGATCAGGACATTAAAACTGATAAAGTTGTAGAAGATGCGTTAAACAAAGGTTTAGCAGGTTCTAAATACGAAATCGTAAGTTCACAAAAAGTAACGCCGATTATTGCAAGCGATATCGTAAACGGTGCTTTTTATGCCGTATTGATCTCATGTTTATTCATGTTTATCTACATCGTTGTACGATTCAAAAAATGGCAGTATGGTTTAGGTGCGGTAATCGCATTGTTCCATGATGTGTTAATGGTATTATCTTTCTACACTATTTTAGATGGTATTATGCCATTCTCACTAGAAATTGGTCAGGATTTCATCGCAGCAATTTTAACGGTAATGGGTTACACCATGACAGAGACAGTTGTTGTATTTGACCGTATCCGTGAGAAATTAAAAGAATCTGGTAAAGAAGATTTACACGGTGAAGAGCGTAACAACTTAATCAACTTCGCGTTGAACAGTACATTAAGTCGTACCATCTTAACCTCATTAACCGTATTCTTCGTATTATTGGTAATCTTCATTTTCGGTGGCGATAGCATCCGTGGGTTTATCTTCGCATTATTGATCGGCCGTATCATTGGTACATACTCATCATTATGTATCTCTACTCCTATCGTAATTGATTTGGGTAGCTCAGCTGAGAAAAAATAAGAGATTAAAATCTTAAAATATATAAGCGCTTCGATTTATCGGGGCGCTTTTTTTATGCCAAACCTCGTAGGTTTTAAAAACCTGCGAGGTTTAAAAGACAAAATGCACAAAGCTTTTCATTTATTTTGAAAAGCAAATCCTGTGGTTCTTCGGTTTCGACAATCCTGCTGTCCGTTTTATCCCGATGAAGGATCGGGATGCTCACTGCCATCAGGTTTATTTAACCTGAGTCTGTGCTTCAAAACTGCAAAAACCCGCCTTCGTCATACCAGCGTTATATATTGATCAATCAGGTGAAATAGTGGCCAAAACCTCAATTATTAAACCTTTTGGCTATCTTTTTGTTACATTAGCAACAGATAAAACCTATACGAAAATGGATTTACAACTTCCAAAAAGCGAATACCCCAGAGTAGTGATTGTTGGTGGCGGATTTGGTGGGATTGAGTTAGCTAAACGTTTAAAAAATAAACCTTTTCAGGTGGTTATGCTTGATAAGCATAACTATCATACTTTCCAACCCTTACTTTATCAGGTAGCTACAGGAGGCCTGGAAGCAGATTCGATTGCTTTTCCTTTACGGAAGATTTTTAAAGGACAAAAAAATCTGATTTTTCGCGTAACTAAGGTTACAGAAGTTAATGCAGCTGAAAATTGCTTACAAACTGATATAGGCAGAATCAATTACGATTATCTGGTTATCGCCACAGGTTCAACCAGCAATTTTTTCGGCAATAAAGAAATTGAAGCCAATTCGATGCCGATGAAATCAATTCCTGAAGCATTAGATTTAAGAAGTTTGATCTTACAGAATTTCGAAAAATCGCTGATCGAAAAAGATGCAGATAAAAAAAGTGCCCTATTAAACTTTGTTGTAGTTGGCGGTGGTCCAACAGGCGTTGAAACCTCCGGTGCCATTGCAGAGCTTAAAAGACATGTAATTCCTAACGATTATCCGGAAATGGATTTGAGCAGGGTGAACATCTACCTGATCGAAAATTCACCAGAATTATTGGGCGTAATGTCGCCTCAGGCACAAAAAAAAGCCAAAGATTTCCTTACCGATATGGGCGTTCAGATTATGAATGAAACCAGGGTACTGGGTTACGACGGACATACACTCACCTTGCAGGATAAAGCACCAATTTTAAGTTCAACCGTAATCTGGAGTGCCGGCGTTAAAGGTGAGGTTTTAGCAGGTTTAGATAAAGCTGAAGTGGTGAGAGGCGGCAGATTAAAAACAGATACACAAAATTTAATAGTAGGGTATCAGAATATTTATGCCATTGGCGACGTAGCTGCTATTGTTGACGAAGAAACACCAAACGGTCACCCGGGAGTTGCACCTGCCGCCATACAGCAAGGACACCACTTGGCCAAAAACCTGATCAACATCAAGGAAAACAAACCTCTGGAGAAATTTAAATATTTCGACAAAGGCTCTATGGCCACGGTAGGTAGAAATAAAGCTGTTGTTGATATCGGTAAAATCCGTTTCCAGGGAGTTTTCGCATGGTTTACCTGGATGTTTGTACACTTAATGACTTTGGTCGGTTTCAGAAACAAAATCATTGTTTTCGTAAATTGGGTGTGGAGTTATTTTAGTTACGACAGAGGAACACGTTTAATTATCAGAACCTTTGCGAAAGATCGAAGTGTTGATTATAGGGAAGAAGTGAAGAGTGAGGTACACTAGTTCATTAGTCATTGGTTGATTGGTGAATTTCCAGCGCCTAATGGTTCATAGTTGATATTATGTTGGTTAATAGCCTAAGTGCATATAGCCACACGCTAATGGTTTATAGTTGATGGTTCATGGCCAAAATGGCAATTGTTATAGTCGGAACCATCAACTTTCAACCGAAATATTAGCAAGCAGGCTATAAATCCATCATGCACCCTGGCTATCAACTAACCTAACCATGAACCATCAACTATAAATTTCAAATTCTTTCCTTATTTTGCTAAAAATTCCACTAGCCAAAAATATGAGCCAAAATAAATTCAAATTAGTAGAGTGTCCGCGCGATGCCATGCAGGGATTGCATGATTTTGTTCCAACTGACATTAAGGCCGAATATCTAAACCTTCTGCTTCAGGTTGGATTCGATACGCTGGATTTTGGAAGTTTTGTTTCACCCAAATCCATTCCGCAAATGGCCGATACTGCCGAAGTTCTGGCACAATTGGATTCAAGTAACACCTCTACAAAGCTTTTGGCCATTGTGGCGAATTTAAGGGGTGTAGAGGATGCGGTAAAGCACAAAACGATTGACTACCTCGGTTTCCCTTTTTCGATATCAGAAACCTTCCAGCAGCGTAATACCAATTCGAGCATATCACAATCATTAAATACGGTCGAAGAAATGCTCTCCCTTTGTGCTAAAAATAACAAAAAAGCGGTTGTTTATTTGTCTATGGGTTTTGGAAATCCTTATGGTGATGAATGGAATTATGAAATTGTAGAAAAATGGGCAGATGTATTAGTAGGTAAAGGCGTTGAAATTTTGTCGCTGGCTGATACCGTGGGTGTTTCCACGCCAGAAAAAATAGAAAGTATATTACCTAAGATGATTTCAAGGTTTAACAATACAGAAATTGGTATTCATTTACACTCCACTCCTGCTGAGCGGTTTGAAAAGATCCAAGCTGCTTATCATTCGGGTGTAAAGCGCATAGATTCCGCTTTAAAGGGCTTTGGCGGCTGCCCAATGGCTGCAGATGATCTCACAGGTAACATTGCCACTGAAGATGTGATCAGTTTTCTTCATAATAAAGGAGAAAATTTAAATCTGAATATGGATAAATGGAATGAGGCAATGAGGTTATCCGGGAAGATATTTGGGTAGTTTTGTTTTCCCCAATCCCATAACAAAAGTCGTCATTGCGAGGCACGAAGCAATTCTACTACTGTGGGTGGGTAACTTACTTCAAATCCAACGATCGCTTTAAGATTGCTTCGCATCTCGTAAAATGATGGGATTTATGAAACCAATCCTGAATATAAATCAATCCAATCTGGATTTTTAGATTCAATCAAATCGATTTTCTGTTGGCGGCTTCCACCTTTAATTCTCTTTTCTTCATCAATAGCTTCTTCAATATCAGGGAAAAACAAGTAATAAACTAACTTATAACATTTATATCTTGAAGTAAAGCTTTTAGGAAATTTGCTGTTTTTATGTTTCCAAACCCTGCCCTGTAAATCTGAGGTTACACCAGTATAAAAAACGGTATTAAAAGAATTTGTCATGATAAAACGCATCCTCCTCTCTCCATTTTTAGTTTTGATTAAATTATTTGTCTTTCCGATGACTCAACATAGCGACCGCATTAAGATTGCTTCGTACCTCGCAATGACGATATCACTTTTAAACCTTCTTCACCATTTTAAAATGCTGAATCCCAGCTTCCTCAAATTGATCACCCTCAGCAACAAAACCAAACTTAGCGTACAAACTCATGGCATCTAATTGCGCATTCAGGTAAATATAATGTGCATCTTCTGGCAGATCAGATAATGCCTCTGCAATTAGTGCCCGGCCAACTCCCTGCCCTCTAAAATCTTTTAAAACCGCAAAACGTTCAAGCTTATACCCAAGGTCGGTTTTACGCCATCTACAGGCACCGCAAGGTTGTCCGTTATTTGTAGCCAGAAAATGTATAGACTCATCTTCATGCTCCCACTCCAGTTCCGGCGGACAATTCTGTTCGTCTACAAATACAATTTTACGTATAGCAAATACTTTATCTAAATCTTCGGGATGGTTAACTTTTTGAACGTGCAGACTCATTATCGTGGTGTTTAAAGTGTTTATTCGTTTTTAATTTCGATTCATTTAGCTCTTTCGCTACATCTATCGAATGTGAACAATGAATATCGGCCTCTTTTTTGGCAAGTGTGGCAATCGCAACGTAAAATTTATGTAACTGATCCAGTTCTTTTTCACTCAGGTCTTCAATATCAACCATCCGGTTACTTGCCCCCTGCTGTGCAGCAATCAATTCATTTAATTTTAACTGGATCGCTTTACCATCTTTATTCTGTGCTTTCTGGATCAAAAAAACCATCAAAAAGGTAATAATCGTTGTACCTGTATTAATCACCAACTGCCAGGTTTCAGAATAATTAAACAGAGGGCCGGTTACTGCCCAAATAATTACTATAGCAGTTGCCGCAATAAATGCAACAGAACTACCGGTAAACTTGGTTGCCGCGTTAGCGAATTTCTCAAAAAAATTATTTTTTTTAGTATCGTTTTTAGATTTTGCCATCACAATTTGTTTGCTTAAATATAACCATAAAACAAACAAAAGCGCCATAAGTTTTTAAACCCATGGCGCTTTTGTTTAATTATTGAATGATTGATTTTATGAATGCTTGAATGTAAATCCAATCTTCAAAAACCGATCAAATCTTACAGCTTATCATTAACGTTGATACAGTTCAGATCTTCGAATGCAGTAGTTAAACGCTTTACAAAAGTTTCTTCACCTTTACGTAACCATACGCGTGGATCATAGTATTTTTTATTTGGTTTATCATCGCCATCAGGGTTACCGATCTGGGCTTGAAGATAAGCTTCATTCTTTTTGTAATATTCTAAAATACCTTCCCAAAATGCCCATTGCATATCAGTATCTATATTCATTTTAATTGCGCCATAAGAAATTGCTTCTCTGATTTCTTCCTGAGAAGAACCAGAACCACCGTGGAATACGAAATTGATCGGTTTCTCTGCAGTTAAGCTGAATTTTTCTTTGATAAAATCCTGAGAATTTTTCAAAATTACCGGTTGCAATTTTACGTTACCTGGTTTATAAACACCGTGTACGTTACCAAAAGCAGCAGCAACAGTAAAACGAGGAGAAACTTTGCTTAATTCTTCGTAAGCATAAGCCACTTCACTAGGCTGAGTATATAATTTAGAGCTGTCTACATCGCTATTATCAACACCATCTTCTTCACCACCTGTTACACCAAGTTCGATTTCGATAGTCATGTTCATTTTAGCCATGCGTGCTAAGTATTTAGCAGAAATTTCCATGTTCTCCTCGATAGACTCTTCCGATAAATCTAACATATGAGATGAAAACAAAGGTTTTCCGGTTTCAGCGAAGAATTTTTCACCGTGGTCTAAAAGTCCATCAATCCAAGGCAATAATTTTTTAGCGGCGTGGTCGGTATGTAAAACCACGGCAACACCATAATGCTCTGCCAATAAATGTACATGTTTAGCAGCCGATACAGCTCCTAAAATACATGCTTGTAATTTCTCATTATCTAATGATTTACCAGCATAAAACTGTGCACCTCCGTTAGACAATTGAATCATAACAGGCGAATTTACTGCCTTAGCAGTTTCCAATACCGCGTTAACCGTATTGGTACCGGTTACGTTTACTGCTGGTAAAGCAAACTGATGTTTTTTAGCCTGCTCAAACAATTCTTGAACGGCATCTCCGTAAATTACGCCTTTGTAGCCTTTTAAACTCATTTCTTGTTAATTTTATTAAGTCCGAAGTTATAAAAAAAAATAACATTCCAAGCTTTTGTAACAACAGAATTATTTGCCTAACAGTAAAATAAAGCCTGTTTAGTGTAAAAAACACATTATCCTTAGTGTAAAAAAGACACACTTCAGTTTTCAATCCGAAGTTCTCAGTGGGCAAATACAGGTTTTCAATTACTTCGGCTATTAGCTATTAAGCATCAACCACTTAACCATCGACTATTTTTACGTCTAATAAGGGTCGACTTTATTTTATTTTTCGTTTCTTTGCAATCCAATTCTTCAAAAAATTATATGGCTTGGTTTAAAAGAGAGAATAAAGGTATCATTACCACAACAGAAGAGAAAAAAGAAGCACCAGATGGTTTGTGGAATAAATGTCCAAATTGTAAGAAACCGCTACATCAGGCAGAACTTCAGGAAAACAAATACGTTTGTCATTACTGTAATTACCACCTGAGAGTGGGCTCAAAAGAATATTTCGAGGTTTTATTTGATAATAACGAATTTAAAGAGCTGTTCCCTAACTTAACATCAGGCGACCCTTTAAACTTTAACGATAACAAACCTTATACCGATAGAATTAAAGAAAGTCAGGCTAAAACGGGCTTAAAAGATGCTATCCGGGCAGGTGTTGGTAAAATTGATGGTCAGGATCTCGTTATTGCCTGTATGGATTTCGCTTTCATCGGTGGTTCAATGGGTTCGGTTGTGGGCGAAAAAATTGCACGTTCAATTGATTACAGCATCAAACATAAAGTTCCATTCCTGATGATTTCCAAATCAGGCGGTGCACGGATGATGGAAGCTGCATTTTCATTAATGCAAATGGCTAAAACTTCAGCTAAACTGGCTTTATTAGGTCAGGCTAAAGTTCCTTACATTTCATTATTAACCGATCCAACTACGGGCGGTGTAACGGCATCATATGCCATGCTCGGCGATATCAACATTGCCGAACCAGGCGCTCTGATCGGTTTTGCCGGTCCGAGGGTAATTAAAGAAACCATTAAAAAAGATTTACCGAAAGGTTTCCAGACTTCAGAATTCGTTCTGGAACATGGTTTCCTTGACTTTATCGTTGACAGAAGAGCTATGAAAGCTAAATTGGGTGCTTTTATCAAAATGATGAATAATTAGTTGGTTCAATAGTTCATTGGTCATTTGTTCATTAGTACAAGTTGCCCAGTAAACAAATAAACTATAATAAGAAAAGCAGGGCTTGAAGAACTTCGGTTGATTCAGTCCTGCTTTTTGCTTCTCCCGATTTTACATCGGGACCACAGTAATCAGGTTTAGCTTGCATAGCCAGTGGTTCTCATGAGGGGTTTTTCTAGCGAATGTAATTTTACCACAAAGGCACCAATACACAAAGAAAAGGCTACACCTAAATTAGGTGAACTAAGGTGCCTTAGGTGGTCAAAATATACTGGGTGTTAACACCAACTCCTGCAACATTTCCATTAACATCCCCCAACCTTACTCCATATTTCATAAATTAGTGTGCCAAATAATCAACTTAACTAATTATGAATAAAAAGCTACTATTTTCTACCCTATTCTTGTGCGCTTCTATAAACGTTTTTGCGCAAGACAGGAAAGTAATCGACAATATTGTTAAAGAAGTAAACGAAAACTCTCAATTAGAGAAACTCGCGCACGAATTACTTGATGTTGTTGGTCCGCGTTTGGTTGGCTCACCACAAATGAAACAAGCAAATGATTGGGCAGTTAAAAAATACAGTGACTGGGGCATCTCTGCCAAAAATGAAAAATGGGGCGAATGGGCCGGCTGGGAAAGAGGCATTACCCATATCGATCTGGTAAGTCCACGGGTACGCACTTTAGAAGGTACACAATTGGCCTGGAGCCCGTCAACCAATGGTAAAGCGATTAATGCAGAAGCGATTATCTTACCCGAAATAACCGATTCGGTATCTTTTCAGAAATGGTTACCTAATGTAAAGGGTAAAATTGTTTTAATTTCCATGAACCAACTTTCTGGCAGACCAGAAAAAAACTGGGAAGAATTTGCCACAAAAGATCTTTTCGAAAAATTTAAAAAAGAAAAAGCCGAGGCTGTAAAAGCATGGACAGCCAGCATCGCTAAAACAGGTCTAACTGCCAAAACTCTTCCCGTAGCTTTAGAAAATGCAGGTGCAGTAGCCGTGGTAATCAATAATTGGTCGCAGGGTTTTGGTGTAGATAAAATTTTTGGTGTAAATACCACAAAAGTGCCAACACTGGATTTATCAGTTGAAGATTACGGTTTAGTTTACCGTTTGGCCTTAAATGGCGATAAACCGAAGCTAAAAATCGAGGCATATTCGAAGAAATTAGGTGCTGTACCTACTTTTAATACGATCGCTGAAATTAAAGGCACACAAAAACCAAATGAATATGTGATGCTTTCAGCACACTTCGATTCGTGGGATGGCGCAAGCGGTGCTACCGATAACGGTTCTGGTACCATCTTAATGATGGAAGCCATGCGTATTTTGAAGAAAATTTATCCTAACCCGAAACGCACCATTTTGGTCGGCCATTGGGGAAGTGAAGAGCAGGGCTTAAATGGTTCAAGAGCATTTGTAGAAGACCACCCTGAAATTGTGAACAATCTGCAGGCTTTGTTTAACCAGGATAACGGAACAGGTCGCGTGGTTAATATTGGCGGACAAGGATTTGCTAAATCAAAGGATTATATCACCCGTTGGTTGGCCGCAGTACCGGATACGATTAAAAACCAGATCAAAACCAGTTTCCCAGGAACACCTGGCGCAGGAGGTTCAGATTTTGCTTCATTTGTAGCTGCCGGTGCATTAGGTTATTCATTAAGTTCTACCAGTTGGGATTACGGCACTTATACCTGGCACACCAACCGCGACAGTTATGATAAGTTGGTTTTCGAAGAGATTAGAAGCAATGTGATTTTAGCAGCCATCATGGTTTATATGGCTTCAGAAGATCCTGAAAAAACCTCAACCGAAAAAGCAACAGATTTACCGGTTAACGAACGTACCGGAAAAGCATCTACCTGGCCTGTACAAACGAAATCGAACAGAAAAGGTGGGTTGTAGATAAAGAATTTGAACTGTTTTGCAAAAGAGCACTTAGAAACAGATGCTCTTTTTTCTTGCAGCAACCCTGAATATGCTGTCATGCTGAGGCACGAAGCATCTGCGACCTATGAAACAGATGCTTCGTGCCTCAGCATGACAACAAGCGGCATTACTCCTCTTTCTTCTGAAACTTATAAAACAAATACCCTAAAAAAGGTAAAATCAATACACTTCCCAATAAAAGTGCTAAACCTAAACTGTAAATGGTTTTTTCTGGTCCAGCTGTTTCCAATAGCGAAATTGCATCTCCGCTTTTTAAACGGATAAAGTTTGGAAAGTGGGCATAACTAATTGCCAGGAGAATCATCGTCACCTGGAAGCCCGCTAAAATGCGTAAAACCTTGGTTTTACCTTTAATCAGCAGATACCATAACAATATCAGCGATAAACTCGCCAAAACAATGGCTAATAAACCCACATTACTTTTAAAAACCCAGTCGGTTAATGGAATTTTATCTCTTTGGGCTGCAATAAAGACCATGGCACCAAAAACTACTGCAGCAACATTCATAAATTCGGCTTTTTTAATAAACCGACGCTTATCATGGGCTTCGGTTGTTTCACCAATAAGATAGATGGCTGCCAGGAAACCGCAAAGCGCCACCGTAAAGAAGCCTACAGCGATTGAAAACCAATTTAACCATCCCGATATATAGGCGGTATAAAAATCTGTCGCTTGCGTGTCGATATGGCCCGAAATTAAGCTTCCGGCAATTATACCCAGAAACAAAGCCGTTACAAAACTCGAATACCGAAATATCCGGTTGTATAACCACTGCATATCATCTTTTACGGCATCATAATGGCGGAATACAAAGGCAGTACCACGGGCAATAATCCCAATGAGCATAATGGCCAAAGGGATATGAAGGTAAACCGACATTGTGGTATAAATATGTGGAAAACCCACAAAAAGGATCACAATAGCAATAATTAACCACATGTGGTTGGCCTCCCAAACCGGACCGATGGCCTGATACATGGTTTTACGGGTTTTACTCCTGTTTTTTGTTGAAGTAAAGAGTTCTATAATCCCCGCACCAAAATCAGCACCGCCCAATAAAAAGTAGAGCAGAATGGCCATGCATAAAAATGTAATTACAATTTGTTCCATCATTTATTTTTTTGCCAAGGACATACACAAATTTTAGATAAGCTTAGATCCAACTACCCAATTTTATCTGTGGTTATCCTCTTCATTTTTGGTTAATGATTATTTTCTTCAGTTTTATTATACAGCACAGGTACCATTTTAATCTGCCGGTAAAGTAAAAACGTTACAATAATGCTTAGCGACACATAAATTGCAGAGAAGATGTAAAATGAATAAGCAATGCCGGGCATGGGCGTAACGGCATCTTTAGTACGCATAACGCCATAAATAATCCAGGGTTGCCTGCCAACTTCAGTAACTACCCAACCGGCCTCTAAAGCAAGATAACCGAGCGGAATGGCAAAGACGAACAGTTTTAATAGCCAACGATTTTCGGTTAAAGGTTTCTTTTTAAAAAGGATGAAAAAATAGGTTAAGGCTACCAAAAGCAGCAAAGTTCCAATCCCTACCATGATCTGGAAAGCGTAATGGGTTATAGCGACTGGTGGATGTTCATTTTCCGGGATCTGATCCAATCCCTTAACTTCGGCTTTAAAATCGCCATGTGCCAGAAAACTTAAAGCGCCCGGAATTTTGATTGCCCCTTTTACCGTTTTATCTTTCTCGTTTACGATACCACCGATCAAAAGCGGAGCAGGTTTTTCGGTTTTATACAATGCTTCCATTGCAGCTAGCTTTGCAGGCTGACGTTTGGCTACGTCTTTTGCAGAAATATCGCCGCTTAATGGCTGTAATAAAGCAGCAATGCAGGCAAATACTGCCGCTATTTTAAAAGCTTTTAAATGGAACGCTGCGTTTCTGTTCCTTAGAATCATTAAAGCATGTACGCCTGCCACAGCAAAACCCGTTGCGGTAAATGCTGCCAAACACATGTGTAAAGCCTGACTAAACCAAGCTTTATTGAACATGGCCTGTATGGGATCGATGTTGAGGTATTGTCCGTTTACAAAATCAAAACCTGCCGGACTATTCATCCAGGCATTGGCGGCCACTACGAGTATTCCGGAGGCCAAACCACTTACCCCTACTACCATTCCTGTAAACCAATGGAACCATTTATTTAACTTATTCCAGCCGTAAAGAAAAAAGCCAAGGGCGATCGCTTCAATAAAAAAAGCTGTTCCTTCCAACGAAAAAGGCATTCCGAATATCGGTCCGGCATGATCCATAAATTTTGGCCAAAGTAAGCCCAATTCGAAAGATAACATGGTACCTGATACCGCACCGGTAGCGAAGAATATGGCCACCCCTTTACTCCAGGCTTTTGTGAGGTTTTTATACACCTCATCGTTTGTTTTAAGCCATTTGTAATGGGATACGGCCATAAAGAATGGCATCACCATGCCGATACAGGAAAAAATAATGTGAAAGCCTAATGATAAGGCCATTTGGGAACGGGCTGCTATAAAATCATCCATGGGCTGTAGATTTTGAATGGTAACAAATATAGTTGTTAAACACTAAAGCCTATGGTAATTCAATAACGTTGAAAGGATTATTTTAAATATAGAACGTTTATAAATTGAAAATAGATTTGGAGGTTGGTTGTTGCAGCAATGATTACTTGGTTTAACCACAGATGTGCACAGATAAACACAGATTTTGGAAGCATCATACCATTATCTATGCACATCCTTTTTATCTGTGGTTAATAAGCTCATGATTGTCTACCTCCCTTTTAGCTCATCATAAGCGGTGGTTAAACTCCTTTGAATCAACTCGGAAAATTATTGTTAACCAGGTTATATCCAGCTCCCCTCCTAATTTAGGAGGGGCCAGGGGTGGTTAACGAATAAATATTTACACCCCTTTCAGCTCATCATAAGCAGCAGTTAAACTTCTTTCAATGCCTTCTCCTTTCCATTCGGGTGCATTTGGGATCGTAGTCGTTTTTAAAATATCTTCTTTGCTTTTACCTGCTTTAATTTCGCCGCCCACAAAAGTTAACAGGTTTTGAAGGTAATTTTGATAAGCTTTAACATCAGTTTTATTTCCGGTTACTTTTTCCGGATCAAGGCTATGTCCCCAGATAAATAAGGTATCATTATCAAACTGGTTCTGGATTTTATCTAAAGCAGTGATCCAGTTGCCAATGTGTGCGCCATTTTCTCTATCAATATATGGAAATTTACGATTGAAAACCAAATCACCTACATGTACGATATTGGCATTTTCGAAATGATAAATGGCATCGCCATTGGTATGCCCTGAACCGTAATAATAAGCTTTAATATTTTCATTGCCCACTTTCGCATTCCATTTTGTTCCAAAAGTGGTATCAGGCAAAAGCTGTTTATCTAAATTATTTGCTTTTTCTGCGCCTCTTTTCTGATTTACCAATGAATTTTGGTGTGCAACTACTTTTTCAGCCAATCCTTTAAAAGAAATATTCCCAGCGGTATGATCGCCATGGTGATGGGTATTGATCAAATATTTGAAAGGTTTTTCGCCCAGTTTTTTCAACTCGTCGATTACATGCGGTGCCGTAGTTGGGAACTGTGCATCTACCACCACAAAACCATTGCTCGAATTTAACCAGCCAATGGTTCCGCCCTGCTCGGTAAATATACCTACATCATTACGGAGCGGTTTAAAATTATAAGCACGCAATAGCTCTTGCTGCCCAAAAACATCAGTTTTATAAATTGAAAGCAAGGCCACTGCCAGTGCCGAATTTTTGATAAAATTTCTTCTCTCCATTTTGCGATTAAGCTAAAAAAAACCACAGCAAATGCTGTGGTTTAAATTTAATGATTTAGATTCTGAAATAACAAATTATATCGCCGAACCTGGTGTAGTACCGGGTTCATGCCCAGGACCTAATGGATTATTCTTACGGTCTTTATCTTTGTTAAACAGATTGGTCGTTACTTTTGATGATTTATTTTCATCTAAAGTTCTATCTTCTTTAATATCTTCTGCGGTTTTATCCAGTAAATCGTTCTCAACAACTTTACCTTTTTCTTTATTTGTTTCCATAGTAATTGTAAATTGATATACTATAGGAACAAGCTAAAAATAAGATTGTTTTTATTAATCCACTTCTAATGTTTGGTGGCTCACCAAACAAATAGTAAAACTACTCTAGTCTTAGCGTCTCGCTAAGGCCTCTCAATTAATCTTGTCTCAACGCAAAAAAAGTCTTAGCGAGACGCTAAGACCAGTCTAGGATTTTACAACATTGCTCCAGGCAATTTTCCCATTTCATGGATGCATCCGAAAGAATGAAATTTCCTTTTATGGATTTTATTAAAATGGTTCGAAGATTCGAAAGAAAACGGATTGAAGATAAATTTGTAAATGTGTTTTCTTTCTTCGTTTAATTTTTCTTCCAATTTTGCGTTTTCCAGATTTTGAGTGTTGTGGTTCTTTTCCATGATGATATAGATTATTGAAAACCTGGTAGGCCTTCAGGGTTAACAATTTTAATACTTAATAAAAGCTTTTTTAAATTTGCTTAACCTTATACCAATGGGGTATTTGATAAGGTTTCGTTCTGGAACTACATTAAAATGGCGTGGATTGCCTTATGTTTAATTAAATTTAAGCTTAATTTTTGAGTTTTGCAAATTATTTTTTGGGAGTTAAATATTATTGCGCTAAAAATCTAAGGGGCATTTTTTGGAAATCAGTTGCAGTAGTACTTGGGAAGATACAGTCCTGCTCTTTACTTTACTCCGCTACGCGCCGTGTTCGTTCCGATCAGGTTTAGGTGGCGCAGCCAGTAATACTATTTGGGGTTGCTGGGCGCAGCGAATTTGTTTTTAAAATGAATCTTATCTTGCATCATACAACCTTAAATAGCAGCACCAGCTTAATGGAGTTAAACCTGATTGAAGCGGATACCGTCCATGTGCCTAAGGCCTGCAGGCGTATAAGCGAAAAGCAGGACGAAAATTAAAATGAAACGCTGCGTTTGCTTTCCAAAAAAAAATCAGCTGTTTTTTTGCCCACAAAAAAAAGTCCCAATTTTCACCGGGACTCTCCTATTTGGTTAATGATATTTTATACTAAAGCATTCTGCTTCACTACCATTTTAACTTTTTCGATTACGTAATCCAAATCCTCTTTAGTGGTATATTTACTAAATGAAAAACGCACTGAAGGACGATTTGGATCGGCATTGATACCATTTAGCACATGTGAGCCAATGTTTGAACCTGAAGAACAGGCACTACCGCCTGAAGCGCAGATACCATTGATATCCAAATTGAACAATAACATATCGGCCATGTCCATTTCAGGGAAAGAAACATTTAATACCGTATATAAACTTTTATCGGCATCGGTTTCGCCATTAAAGCCAATACCTGGGATTTCAGCAATTAACTGTGTTTTTAGATAATCTTTTAAGCCTTGAATGTACGACTGATGCTGATCCATTTCTGAATAAGCAATTTCTAAGGCTTTAGCTAAACCCACAATACCATATACATTTTCGGTACCGCCACGCATGTTGCGTTCCTGTGAGCCACCATAAATCATTGGTGGGATTTTAATATTGCTGTTTACGTATAAAAAGCCAACGCCTTTTGGCCCGTGAAGCTTGTGCGCAGCACACACAATAAAATGTGCTTTAAGCTCGCGTACGTTGTGTGGATAATGGCCCATAGTCTGAACGGTATCGGCATGGTAAATAGCATTGTATTTCTCGCAGATATCGCCAACTTTAACCATATCGGTTAGTGTGCCCAATTCGTTATTGGCATGCATCAATGAAACGAAAGTACGCTCGTTATTTTGAAGCAGTTCTTCTAAATGGTTATAATCGATATTCCCTTTTTCATCAATATTAACGAAACTTAATTTATCGATCTCGCCATTTTTAAGCATCGTATTTAAGGTATGCTCAACAGCATGGTGCTCTATTTTTGAAGTTATAGCATGTTTAATGCCATAAGCTGAAATTCCGCAACGGATAGCTGTATTATCGGCCTCTGTGCCTCCGGAAGTAAAAAATATCTCAGACGGAGATGCATTTAACAGACCTGAAACGGTTTTACGGGCTTTCTCCACGAGTGTTCTCACCTCACGGCCAAGTGCATGAATGGCAGATGGGTTACCAAAGTAATTTTCCATCACGTTTGTCATTTCTGCGATTACTGCTGCATCTAAAGGCGTTGTGGCCGCATTATCTAAATAGACCCTTTTCATTTCTATGAATATTTAAAAGTTTTTTGTTGCAAAGATGCCTTGTTAAGGGCAAGCTCTGATTTAAATGCCCAAGGTTTAATCGTTATATTAAACCCTGAACAGGTATGCTTGATCCTGAAACCTTAAAGATTAAAGGTGTAATATTTCTTTAATGTCAGAAATAATTTTGTTAGCCAAATTCTCGGCAATGGTTTCATTTTCTGCCTCACTGTAAATCCTGATGATCGGTTCCGTATTAGAGCGGCGCAAATGTACCCAGGTTTTATCAAATTCTATCTTCAAACCATCAATTGTACTATATGGCTGATTTTTATATTTCTCTTCTACCTGTTTTAATAAATTATCGATATCCATTTCTGGTGTAAGGGTAATCTTATTTTTAGAGATGTAGTATTGAGGATAGCTGGCCCGAAGTACAGAAATAGATTTACCAAACTTAGCCAAATGTGTTAAAAATAAAGCAATACCCACCAAAGCATCTCTACCATAATGCGATTCAGGATAAATGATTCCACCATTACCTTCACCACCGATTATGGCATTTGTCTCTTTCATTTTGTTAACTACGTTTACCTCACCTACTGCCGATGCATTGTATTCAGCACCTGCTTTTTCGGTTACATCGCGTAAAGCACGGGTTGATGAAAGATTGGAAACTGTGTTTCCAGGTGTATTTTTCAATACATAATCGGCAACAGCAACTAAGGTATATTCTTCGCCAAACATGCTGCCATCTTCGTTTACAAAACATAAACGGTCAACATCAGGGTCTACTACAATACCTAAATTTGCATTCTGTTTCTGAACCTCTTTCGATATTTCAGTTAAGTTTTCAGGAAGTGGTTCAGGATTGTGCGGAAAATATCCGTCTGGTGTACAATATAATTCTACTACCTTGTTTACGCCCAAAGCTTTTAATAAAGCAGGAATAAAAATACCGCCGGTTGAATTTACACAATCGATTACTATTTTAAAATCAGCTTTTTTAATCGCCTCAACATCAACCAATGGTAAGGCTAATATTTTATCGATGTGTTTTTGAAGATAGGTATCGTTTTTTATTACTTTACCTAGTTTATCTACCTCAGCGAAGTCAAAATCAGCACTTTCTGCTAAATCTAAAACTTCTTTGCCATCTGCATCGCTAATAAATTCTCCACTGGCATTTAATAATTTTAAGGCATTCCATTGTTTTGGGTTATGGCTTGCGGTTAAAATGATTCCACCTCCTGCATTTTCGTCAGGCACCGCAACCTCTACCGTTGGCGTAGTAGATAAGCCTAAATCGATTACCTCAATACCCAGGCCTTGTAGCGTTCCAATAACCAGATTATTCACCATCTCACCTGAAATACGCGCATCGCGGCCTAAAACTATTCTTTTATTGCCTGTTTTTTGTACCACCCAGCTACCGAAGGCAGCCGTAAATTTAACAATATCAAATGGCGTTAAGCCGTCTCCGGCCCTTCCACCGATGGTTCCCCGTATTCCTGAAATCGATTTTATTAAAGTCACTGTATATAATTTGATGAGGCTCAAAAATAAGAAAAAAAACAAGATAGCTGCTATTTTACCCAGCTTCTGCAAGTTAATTTACATTGTTTTTATATCTATAAACACCATGTAATTAGTAGAGATAAGTTTCAATATCAAAATCAAAGATATGTTCTATTTTGAGTTCTTTTTAAAAAACAGGCATCTTATCAACCGGTGTATTAAAACCTTAATAATTTACTACATCAGGTGCATCTGCGATTCAATCTCCTCAAAGCACAACCGCTGGCTTATTAATTTCTATGCAATAATGTTGCATAAAACACTACAAAACTTTACTAGCGATTGTAAAACCTTATATTTGCATCTTTTTAAGATACAAACGGCTTTTATATGCAGCGCAAGTGGTTTCAATATTGGTTTAATTCGCCATATTATCATATTCTTTACCAACAACGAAATGATGCTGAAGCCGAATTCTTCATAGATAAACTCACGGATTACCTTCATCCAAAAGCCGGTGCTAAAATGCTCGATATTGCCTGTGGAAAAGGCCGGCATTCTATTTATCTGAATAAAAAAGGCTTTGATGTTACAGGGATAGATTTATCAGAACAAAGCATAAAATACGCCAAACAATTCGAAAACAGTAAATTACACTTCCTTGTTCACGATATGCGGAGGCTTTTTTACATCAATTATTTTGATGTAGCTTTAAACTTGTTTACCAGTTTTGGTTATTTTGATACAGAAAAAGACCACGTAAATGCGCTTAAAACTTTTCGTAAATGTTTAACCGCAGATGGGATTTTGGTGCTGGATTATTTTAACACGGAGAAGATTATCCGCAATTTAAATTCCTGTGAAACAAAATCATTAGATGGTATCACTTTTCACATCACCAAAAATGTTATCGATGGGAAAATTATTAAAAAGATAAATTTCGAAGACAAGCAAAAAGTGTATCATTTCGAAGAGCGGGTACAGGCATTTAGCTTTAAAGATTTTGAACGGATGTTGAGCAAAGCGGGGATGGTTATCGAAAAGATGTTTGGCAATTATGACTTAGCTGATTTTGACGAAAACAACTCAGACCGATTAATTTTAATCTGTAAAAAAGCATGATAGAAAGCATACAGCAATTTGATGTAGAATTGTTCTTGAAAATCCACCGCGGACTTTCAAACGGCTTTTTTGATTGGCTGATGCCTTTAATGCGCAACCGTTTTTTCTGGTCGCCACTCTACCTCTTTATTGTTGTTTTTTGCATCAGGCAATACAAAAAACAAGGCTATTATATCATTGGAATGGCGTTATTTACCTTTGCCATGGGTGATTTAATTGCCTCCAGGGTTATAAAGCCCTGGGTATCACGTGTGAGGCCTTGCAATGATTTAAGTTTATCAAACGACATTATCCATCGCGTACCTTGTGGAAGTGGTTTAAGTTTCCCATCGGCTCACGCTACCAATCATTTTGCTATAGCTGTTTTTTTAATCTGCATTTTTTACAGCAGATGGAAACCTATTTTACCTATTGGCCTACTTTGGGCATTTATTATCAGTTTTGCTCAGGTATATGTTGGCGTTCATTACCCTGTAGACGTAACAACCGGCGCCTTATTAGGAATCACAATCGGCATGATTTGTTCGAAAATATTTAAAAAATTACAACCTGATTTTTAACCTATGGAAATCTGGAAACTCTGCGTACTCTTTTTCTGTGCCTTTTTAGGCGGAACGGCTATCTTTTTGGTTAAAAGTGATAAATCTAAATTACTTAAACTGATTTTATCTTTCAGCGGCGCCTATTTATTTGCCATTACGGTTTTACATTTAATTCCAGATGCCTACAGCGGGCCTGACAAAACTGAAATTGGTATATTCATACTGATTGGTTTCCTTTTGCAAATCTTCTTAGAGCAATTTTCAGAAGGTGTAGAACATGGCCATATCCATAAACATCATGACGGGCATGTTTTCCCTTTCGGGATTATGATCAGTTTGTGTTTACATGCCTTTTTAGAAGGGATGCCCTTGGCAAAAGAGCAGCATAATGAATTGATTTTTGGTATTTCGCTACACCATATTCCTGCAGCATTTGCATTGGCGAGTATATTAATGCAAAACCATTATAAGAAAGGTAGCATTGTATTTTACCTGATTGTGTTTGCGATTATGGCACCCCTTGGTTTTTATGTAAGTGTTGGTTTAAGTAACGGCACTATTGGCGGCCTTGACGCTTATTTCAATAAAATTATGGGCATTGTAATTGGTATTTTCTTGCACATTTCTACCACCATCTTATTCGAATCGAGTGCCGATCATAAAATCAATACCCGCAAAATGATTGCTGTTTTATTAGGCATTGGTGTAGCATTGATTGGTTTCTTTGCCGGACATTAGTTCAGTTGGCAGTTTTCATTTAGCAGTTGGTAATGCCAGTTTTCAGTTGACAATTTCCCAACTAAGCAACTCGTCGATTAACCGATTAACCATTGCAAACAATTAACTCGCTAACCGTTTTAAACGTTTAATCGTTTATATATTTAACCTTTTCAAAAAAACATCTGTAAATTCGTATATGGATGAAACTGTAAATGAACCTGTTGTGGCCTATCAAAAAAGGCATTATACCATTGAAGAATACCTGGAGATGGAAAAAGAAGCAACAGTTAAACATGAATATTACCAAGGTGAGATATTTGCCATGTCTGGCGCTGGCGACAACCACAATGAGATTTTCAGCAATGTTTTTACAGAAATAGGCAACAAACTTAAAGGTAAGCCATGCAGGCCTTATGGTAGTGATAAACGAATGAATATCCCCGAAAATACATTATTCACTTACCCCGATATTTCGATTTATTGCAATGGTTTAACGCATAGCGAAATTGATGAAGATACCTCAATTTTACCAACTGCGATTATTGAAATACTTTCACCTTCAACCAAAAATTACGATAGAGGCAAAAAGTTTATGCTGTATAAAGATATTCCTTCATTAAAAGAATACATCATGATCGATTCAGAATCGGTTTGGGTTCAGGCCTTTTATATTGATGATGAGAATAAATGGAAACTTAACGAGCACAAGGAGATTTCTGATACCCTAACCCTAATTTCGATGGGATTTGATATAGCTTTAAGCGATATTTACTATTATGTTACCTTTTGAAATCGGAGATCTTAACTTTATTTTTTAATTGTTAAAGCGAAAATTCAAAAACCTGTGAAATAACCAGTTAACACAATATCCGTATTAAACGTTTAATCGTTTATATATTTAACCTTTTCAAAAAAACATCTGTAAATTCGTATATGGATGAGATTGTAAATGAACCTGTTATAGCCTATCAAAAAAGGCATTACACTGTTGAAGAATACCTGGAGATGGAAAAAGCATCAACAGAAAAGCATGAATATTTTCTGGGAGAGATATTCGCCATGTCTGGTGCTGGCTTTAACCATAATCTTATCTTTTCAAATGTTTTCGGGGTTCTTGCCCATAAACTAAAAGGATCTAAATGTATTCCGTTTGGCAGCGATATGAGAATGAATGTCCCAGAAAATACGCTATTTACTTATTCTGATATTTCCATTTATTGCAACGAAATTAAACATTTAAATGAAGATGAAGACACTATTTTGCAGCCAACTGTCATCATCGAAATCCTTTCGCCTTCGACAAAAAACTATGATAGGGGCAAAAAATTCACACTTTATAAAGATATTCCTTCGCTAAAAGAATACATCATGATCGATTCAGAATCGGTCTCGGTGGAGGCTTATTATATCGATGAAGAAAAGAATTGGGTACTCAATCAACAGAAAGAGCTTTCTGAGGCATTAACCTTTGTTTCGATGGGGTTCAATGTAGCGCTAAGTGATATTTATTATTATGTTACCTTTTGAAATCGGAGAGCTTAACCCTATTTGTTTTAATTATTAAAGCGCAAGCCGAACACCTGTTAAAACAAAAGCCGTTTTAAACGTTTAATCGTTTATTTATTATATGTTCAATTATAATTCAGGTAAATTAGTATATGGAAAATATTGTAGATGAACCAGCAGTAGCCTATCAAAAAAGGCGTTATACTGTTGAAGAATATCTGGAGATGGAAAAAGAAGCGACAGTTAAACATGAATATTACCAAGGTGAGATATTTGCGATGTCTGGAGCCGGAGATAATCATAATTGGCTGTTTTCTAATATTTTTTTAGCAGTTGGCGGCAAATTAAAAGGGAAGTCATGCCACATTTTTGGAAGTGATAAGCGGATGAACATTCCCGAGAATAGTTTATTCACCTATCCGGATATCTCTATCTATTGTAACGATATAAAACATATTGATATTGATGAAGACACCTCAATTTTGCCAACTGTAATCATCGAAATCCTTTCGCCTTCAACCAAAAATTACGATAGAGGCAAAAAGTTTATGCTGTATAAAGATATTCCTTCGTTAAAAGAATACATTATGATCGATTCAGAATCGGTTTGGGTTCAGGCCTTTTATATTGATGATGAAAATAACTGGAAACTTAACGAGCACAAGGAGATTTCTGATAC
>Ga0190271_10000056_pt1 | contig 63594 bp, 55 predicted proteins | sample Popmic356T_FD_133747 | JGI IMG/M metagenome (GOLD analysis project Ga0190271, IMG submission 133747) | Populus adjacent soil microbial communities from riparian zone of Weber River, Utah, USA - 356 T | ecosystem: Environmental > Terrestrial > Soil > Riparian zone | place: USA: Utah | collected...
CATCGTCAAGAATGGCACCTACGGCAAGATCGTCGCCAAATATTTCGATTTCGATATTTATGGCGGTTGAGTGGCAGTCGCCGCACGCTTGTCGACAAGCGTGCGTAGTCAATTCATGAATTGATGACGCTGGGTCGGGCCTCGCACCCCGCGCCGCAAGCTCTGGTTAACCTTGTTCCGTTACCACTCGTTAAGGTCGCCGCGCTGACGTGCGGCAACTGGTTTGCGTTGCGTGGGTGTTAAATCGATGGGCTGGTTCAGAAGCGGAGATTCGGCGGGGAGAGGCGTATTTGCCGGCACGCTGGCGGTGCTGGCTTCGCTGGTCATCCTTTGCACTGCCGTCTCTGCCTCGGCAGGCGATGCCTTGCGCGCTAGCGCCTATAAGGTTTCCGGGACACAGAACCAAACGCAGGTGCAGATTCATTTTGACCGCGACCCCGCTGCGAACTGGTTCCTCTTGAGCGCGCCATATCGGTTGGTGATCGACCTGCCGAAGACGGAGTTTATCTTCGATCCCGCTAGCCTGAAGTCGGACGGAATCGTATCCGGCGTTCGCTATGGCGAAATGGATCAAGGCCGGTCACGCATAATCCTCACCGCCAAACGGCCGTTCACGCTCGAGAAACTGGACATCAAGCCGGCCCTTCAGAAGGGGGGGTTCGAGCTCGCGCTGGATCTGGAGGAGGCCACGCACCAGGCATTCGCAGCCGCCCTTGCCGACCAGGCTCAGACGACAGGGTCGACAGTGGCGACACCGGAGGCCACTGCCGCCTCGGCGCAGGCGGACAAATTCACCGTTGTAATCGATCCCGGCCATGGCGGCATTGACGGCGGCGCCAAAAGCTCCGCGGGAACGGTGGAGAAGGAAATCACGCTGGCATTCGGCTTGGAACTGAAGAAAAAACTAGAGGATACTGGACGTTACACCGTTCTTCTCACACGGGACAGCGACGTGTTCCTGCCGCTGAACGATCGAGTCGAGTTCGCCCGTCAGCACGACGCCAAGCTGTTCATCTCCATCCATGCGGATACGATCCGTGTGAAGGGCCTGCGCGGCGCAACAGTCTACACGGTTTCCGACGAAGCATCCGATGCGGAGTCTGCCGCTTTGGCCGATCGCGAGAACCTGGCGGATGCCATGGGTGGCATCAAGATCGAGGAGGAGAATCAGGATGTAGCTGACATTCTCGTCGATTTGATCCGCCGGGAAACACATGGCTTTTCCGTCAGCTTCGCGCGCACGCTCCTGGATCAGCTGGCGCAAAGCGTCAAACTGATCAACAACCCGCACCGGCACGCACGCTTCCGCGTGCTTCGCGCGCCTGACATCCCCTCCGTGCTGGTCGAACTCGGCTATCTCTCAAATGCCGAGGATGAAGAGCAATTGCGCAGCGCGGATTGGCGGGCAAAGACAGCCGTCAGTATCGTCGAGGCTGTAGAGAGCTTTGCCGCAAGCGCCTTGCGCGCTGGCGGATAAATATGTTGCGCGGGTTGGCTTCCGTTGCAGCCCCGCCACGAGATATGGTTTAATGTAGACATTGCGGTTCTGCGGCGACTCGTTGCCGTATTTTGCCCACATCGAAGCGGCATGGCTGACTGATGTGGTTCTACGTGGATGGTTCGCTTGAGGCCGGCCTCGCGAGATGCAGTAACCGCAAACTGGAGCGGGCATGATTCGGCTTATCGGCTATTTTTTCGGCATTGCCACGACGTTGGCGTTGCTGGTTGCGGGCGGGACCGCCGTTTATGTCAGTCACCTGACCAAGGACCTGCCTGATTACGAGTTGCTGGCGAATTATGAGCCGCCGGTCACCACGCGCGTGCATGCTTCGGATGGCGCCCTGATGGGCGAGTTCGCGCGTCAGCGCCGCCTGTATCTCCCAATTCAGGCGATACCGGACCGCGTGAAGGTGGCTTTCCTGTCCGCCGAGGACAAGAATTTCTACAAGCATCCGGGTATCGATATCACCGGACTTGGCCGTGCCCTCTACACGAATTTCCAGACGGGAAGCCGCCAGGGCGCCTCTACCATCACCCAACAGGTGGCCAAGAACTTTCTTCTGACGGCCGATCAGACCTATGAGCGCAAGATCCGGGAGATGATCCTGGCCTTCCGCATCGAGCAGGCCTATTCGAAAGACCGCATCCTCGAACTTTATCTCAACGAGATCAATTTCGGGCTTGGCGCCTATGGCATCGCCGGCGCGGCGCTGACCTATTTCGACAAGTCGGTCAGCGAACTGACGGTTCCGGAAGTCGCCTACCTTGCCGCCTTGCCGAAGGCGCCATCGAATTACCATCCATTCAAATACACCCAGCGCGCCATCGACCGTCGCAACTGGGTCATCGAGCAAATGGCGGAAAACGGCTACATCACCCGTGAGGAAGCCGCCAAGGCGAAGACGGAAGACCTCGGCGTGACGCCGCGCCGCCGCGGCAACTACCTTTTCGCAGGCGAGTATTTCACCGAGGAAGTGCGCCGCGAGATCATCTCCCGCTACGGCGAGGACGCACTTTATGAGGGTGGCCTTTCGGTCCGCACGACGCTCGATCCGAAGATGCAGATCACCGCACGCAAGGTCATGCAGGCCGGATTGATCCGCTTCGACACGCTGCGCGGCTATCGTGGCCCGGTCAAGCAGATCGATGCGTCGGGAGACTGGGGCGTGGCGCTGGGCGAAGTGAAGGGGCTCGACGATGTGCCTGAATGGCGGCTGGGCGTTGTGCTCGACAGTTCGAGCGCGGGCCTCACCGTTGGCCTCCAGCCCAAGAAACTGCCCTCCGGTGCGTTGGTCGCGGAGCGCGAGAAGGTCACCGTCTCGAAAGAAGACATGAGCTGGGCGATGCGCCACAAGGTTGGCGGCAAAATCGTCAAGGCAAAGTCACCCGAGGAAGTGCTGGTGCCGGGCGACGTGATTTATGTGCAGAAGGACGAGCAGAGCGGCAGATACCTGCTGCGCCAACCGCCGGGCGTCGAGGGCGGCCTGGTTGCGATGGATCCGCATACCGGACGTGTGCTGGCCATGGTTGGCGGCTTCTCCTATTCGGAGTCGGAGTTCAACCGCGCCACACAGGCCATGCGCCAGCCAGGTTCATCGTTCAAGCCCATCGTGTACGCCGCGGCGCTCGACAACGGCTATACGCCGGCCTCGGTCATCATGGACGGTCCGATCACGATTCGCGTCGGCAATGAGACCTGGACACCGAAGAACTATGATGGCGGATCCGCAGGCCCGTCGACGCTGCGCAACGGTATCGAGCGTTCGCGCAACCTGATGACGGTTCGCTTGGCCAACGACATGGGCATGAAGACCGTCGCCGAATATGCGGAACGCTTCGGCGTCTACGACAAGATGGGCCAATACCTGCCCATGGCGCTGGGTTCGGGCGAGACAACGGTGATGCGAATGGTGTCGGCCTATTCGGTCATGGCAAATGGCGGCAAGCAGATAAAACCGTCACTGATCGACCGCATTCAGGACCGCTACGGGAAGACCGTCTTCAAGCATGACGAGCGCGGCTGCAAGGACTGCGCCGCGACGGAGTGGAAGGACCAGCCTGAGCCGGATTTGGTCGACAATGCCGAGCAGGTGCTCGACCCGATGACCGCCTACCAGATCACATCGATGATGGAAGGCGTGATCCTGCGCGGTACGGCGACGACCTTGCTCGAACTCAAGCGTCCGATCGCCGGCAAGACCGGCACCACCAACGACGAAAAGGATGCCTGGTTCATCGGCTATACGCCGAACCTCGTCGTCGGCCTCTATATTGGCTACGACCAGCCGCAGCCCCTGGGTAAGGGCGTCACGGGCGGTGGCCTCGCCGCGCCGATCTTCAAGCAATTCATGGCTGAAGCACTGGTCGGCGTGCCGCCGATCGACTTCAAGGTGCCGGAAGGCATGAAGCTGATCGCGGTAAACCGAAAGACCGGCATGCAAGCGGATCCCGGCTCCGCGGGCTCGATCCTCGAAGCCTTCAAGCCCGGCACCGGTCCGGCCGACAGCTATTGGGTCATCGGCATGGATGATGGCGGCGGAGGCGTTGTGAACGCGCCGAAGGTCAAGGAAGCGATCCAGAATGGATCGGCGGGGCTTTATTGATCGCCTGAAGACAGATCGTGTGTGGTCACGCCGGTTGGCGAGCGGCAACGCCGTTACCTGCCTCGTTTGGCGCTTGCAGCGAACGGTCCGAACCGAGGTTGGGGATGGCTGCTTTAAGCGTTCAACCCAATCAGCAACGTGCTGCGGCAATCGTCCGCGCAACCGCCGGCCCGTCAGTCAGCGTATTGCGGTACTCACGATCGAGGTCCGTGCCGCCCATCCCCACATTGGGATTGCGATAGAGCATGCCGCTCGGCACGTCCTTGAGCGCGGCGAAATGCAATTCGCCTAGTCCGGCTTGCGCTTTCACGGCACCGATATTCTCTTCGGTCAGGCCGCCGCACCCCATGATGATGATCCGGTCGCCGGCGGCGGCGACCAACTGGCCGAGGAGGGCCGCGCCGTCTTCGGCGCTGTCGCGCTGTCCGCTCGTCAAAACTCGGTTGCAGCCGCTGCGAATAAGCGCCTCAAGCGCTGCAAGCGGATCGTTGGTCATGTCGAAGGCGCGGTGGCAGGTCACATTGAGGGGGCCAGCGGCGTCGACAAGCGTGCGCATGCGGCCTTCGTCGATCGCGCCGTCCGCCGTCAGGCAGCCAACGACAACACCGGCCACGCCGATCTCGCGCAGCGCATTCACATCCTGCACCATCGAGGCAAACTCGGCATCGGAATAGAGAAAGTCGCCGCCGCGTGGGCGGACGATGACGTGAAACGGGATGGTTGCGCGACCGAGCGCGACGCGCACGGTGCCAAGGCTTGGGGTGAGACCGCCTTCAAGCAGGCTGGCGCAAAGCTCAACCCTGTCGGCGCCCGCTTCCTGCGCGGCAATCAGTCCGTCGATCCCTTCGACGCAGATTTCGATGACCGGTGTTTTGCTCATGCGGTACGCCCCTCGCCAGATTTGTCAGCCCTTGCGTCTGCCGAAATCAGGGCAGTACTTGGTGCGGACGACGGGGGTCGAACCCGTACGACCAGAGGTCGAGGGATTTTAAGTCCCTTGCGTCTACCAGTTTCGCCACGTCCGCGTAGCCGAAACGCTATGTCACAGCCATTGGCGAAAACACAAGCGGTGCGGCTCTGCTGAGGCGACGCCTCACGGACTTATTCTTCCTCGACGAAAACCTCGTCGCGCTTCTTGCGCACGCTTGGCAGCAGCACCACGACCAGGATGAGGGCGGCGACAACCAGAAGCCCCGCGCTCAAGGGGCGGGTGACGAAGGTGCTCGGATCGCCGCGCGAGAAGATCATGGCGCGCCGCAGGTTTTCCTCAAGCAGCGGACCCAGCACGAAGCCGAGCAGCAGCGGTGCGGGTTCGCAGCGCATTTTCAGCAGGAAGTAGCCGAGCAGGCCGAAGAAGGCGACGATATAGAGGTCGTAGACGTTCGAGTTCACGCTGTACACGCCGATCGAGCAGAACGCCATGATGATGGGGAACAGCACGTAGTAAGGCACCGTCAGCAGCTTAACCCACAAGCCGATCAGCGGCAGGTTCAGCACGATCAGCAGCAGATTGCCGATCCACATCGAGGCGATGAGGCCCCAGAACAGGGCAGGTTGCTCGCCGGCCACGTTCGGGCCGGGAACTATACCCTGGACGATCATCGCGCCGATCATCAGAGCCATGACCGGGTTTGCTGGAATGCCCAGCGTCAGCATCGGGATGAACGAGGTCTGCGCGCCGGCATTGTTGGCTGATTCGGGACCTGCCACGCCGGCCAGCGCGCCCTTGCCGAATTCCTGCGGCCGGTCGGATAGGCGCTTTTCAACGGTATAGGAGGCAAAGGCTGCCAGCACGGCCCCGTTGCCCGGCAGGATGCCCAGAGCCGAGCCGATCGCGGTTCCGCGCAGGATCGGCCATGTCATGCGGCGAAAATCCTCACGCGTCGGCATCAGGCCGGTCACCTTGGACATCAGCACCTGCCGGGTGCGTTCGTCCTCAAGGTTGCGTAGGATCTCCGCGATGCCGAACAGTCCCACGGCGATGGCGACGAAGTTCAACTGGTCGCCAAGCTGGGTGATGCCGAAATTGAGGCGCGGTACGCCGGAAATGACATCGATGCCGACCAGACCAAGCAGCAGGCCGAGCAGGACCATCGCGACCGCCTTGATGACGGAACCGTGGGCCAGCGCCACGGACATGACCAGACCGACGATCATCAGGGAACAATACTCCGCCGAGCCGAACTTCAGCGCGATGGTGGTGAGCGGTGGAGCGAACAGCGCAATGAGCACCGTGGCGATGGTTCCCGCCACGAAGGAGCCGATCGCCGCTGTCGCCAGCGCTACGCCGGCGCGGCCGTTGCGCGCCATCTGGTAGCCGTCGATCGCGGTTACCGCCGATGACGATTCGCCAGGCATGTTGATCAGGATCGCCGTGGTGGAGCCGCCATATTGCGCGCCGTAGTAGATGCCGGCCAGCATGATCAGGGACGATACCGGATCGCCGATCTGGAAGGTGATCGGCAAGAGCATGGCGATTGTCGCCGTTGCGCCGATGCCCGGCAGCACGCCGATCAAGGTGCCCAGGAGCACGCCGATCAGGCAGAAGCCGATATTGTTGAGGGTCGAAGCGGTGGCGAAGCCTAGCGCCAGATTGTTTATGAGTTCCATCTCAATCCCCTACCAGCGCAGCATCGGACCGAAACGCTCGAATGGCAGGCCGAGCCCATAGCTGAAGACGAGGACGGAGAAGATCGTCAGCAGCACGGACAACGCCAAGGCAAAGAGCGGGGTCATTTTGTAAGAAGCGAAGGACGCGATCATCGCGGTGATGAAAACCGCCGGCACGAAGCCAAGCGGCCGCACGGTCAGGCCGAAAACGATCGGCGCAAGCAGAATAAAGAGCATGCCGCGCCAGGCAAGCTTGCCGATCGGCTCGCCTTCGACGCGCAGCGCAGCGACGAGGATGACAACGCCAAGCAGAGCCAGAAGGATTGACAGCACCAGTGGCAATCCACCGGGGCCGATGCGCAGCCATGTGCCAAGTTCAACCGAAAGGGACTGAGCCGCGAAAATCGCGCCGGACAGAATGAAGAACACGCCACAAATCGCGTTCGTGGTGTCGAATGTCATTTTTCGCATGGCGTCGACCCGTGTGCGGTTCGGGACGGCCACAACATTGGACCGTCCGCCGGGAATGGACGAAAAGAAACGGGAGGCTTTCGGCCTCCCGTCTGGTGGATCAATCCGCGTACTGCCCGGCCGCTTCAATGATCGGCTTCCAACGCGTGATCTCGCTTTCCAGCTTAGCCTTCAGCGCAGCGGGCGTGGCATCGGCGTCCGATGAGGGCAGGGTGCCGAGTTCGGCAAAGCGCGCTACGACATTTGGATCCTTCAGAGCAAGCTGGAGCGATTTCGACAGCCGCTCAGTGACTTCAGCGGGCGTGCCCTTCGGTGCGTAGATGCCGTGCCAAATGCCAACCTCCATGTCAGCCAGACCGCCTTCTTCGGTAGTCGGCACGTCGGGCAAGACGTCGAGACGCTTCGGCGAGGTGACGGCGTAAGCCTTGATGGTGCCGCCCTGGATCTGCTTGGTCGTGTTGGTGGTCTGGTCGCACATGATGTCGACCTGGCCGCCGAGCAGATCGGTCATGGCTGGGCCGGTCCCCTTATAAGGCACTGTCACGAGCGGAGTACCGATCGCGCTCATGAAAAGCATGCCGCACAGATGCGACGCCGCGCCGATGCCGGCATTCGCCACCGTCACAGTATCCTTGTTCGTCTTGGCGTATTCGACCAGGCCTTTGAGGTCGGTCGCTTCGAGATCCTTCTTGCCGACGATGGTCATCGGCACTTCCGTTACCAGGCCTACATATTCGAAAGCGTTCAGCGTGTCATAGGCAAGCTTGCGGTAGAGCGTAGCGCTGGTGGCCATGCCGATGTGATGCAGAAGCAGCGTGTAACCATCCGGATCGGCCTGCGCGACGCGGCCCGCGCCAAGCGTTCCGCCGGCGCCGCCCACATTTTCCACCACGATCTGCTGACCCAGATCCTTCGACATCGACTCGGCGACCAGACGGGTCACGGTATCCGTCGGACCGCCGGCGGCGAAGGGCACGACCATGGTGATGGTGCGCTCGGGATAAGTCTGTGCGCTAGCGCTGTAGGCGCTGAGCGCGAGCGCTGCGGTGACGCCAAAGGCGGCGAGAAGCTTTGTCATTCGTTCCTCCCTGGAAGCGATATTTTATCCGACCGGCCCTTAGGTTCCTCCAAACCGGTCAGCTGAATTAGGAGTACGGCATCCTTTCGCGGCTTATCAATCCCGTTGGACCCGATTCAGGAACAATGTGAGGCTGTGGCTGCGCAAATGGGTGGATTTCGTAACATCGCGCGATTCGGGTGTGTGCGAATTCACCCATTCACTCATTCTGACCGCGCATGACGTCCCCATCTGCCCCGCCGGTCTGCTTCCCCAGGCCATATCTCTGCATCTTTTCATAAAGCGTCTTTCTAGAGATCCCCAGCGCCTCATAGACAGGCTTTAGGCGTCCCCCATGCTCGGCCAGGGCAGCGGCAATCACGGATTTTTCGTAGTTGGCGACGCGATCGGCCAACCCTCGCGACGTATCCAAGTCGACCTCCGTCTTCTCCCCCGCATGAGCGAGGCCAAGAACATGCCGGTCTGCAGCGTTGCGCAGTTCGCGCACATTGCCCGGCCAGTCGCGTCCGGAGAGGTCGGTCAGCATCTGCGGCGCGACCTGCGGATCGTCGCGGCGATAGCGGGCCGCGGCTTCGCGCACCAATTGAAGAAAGAGCAGGGGGATATCTTCGCGCCGTTGGGCAAGGGGCGGCATTTTCAGAGTGACGACATTGAGCCGGTAGAGGAGCTCCGCGCGGAACCTCTCCGTCGCAACTTCCTGTTCGAGGTCGACCTTGCTCAACGCGATGAACCGCACATCGAGTGGAACGGGCTCATTGGAGCCGAGGCGCGTGATGACGCGATCCTGGAAGACGCGCAGCAGCTTTGCCTGCAAATCCTGCGGCATGGAGCCGATCTCGTCGAGCAGAACCGTTCCACCCCGCGCATGTTCGAATTTGCCGTAGCGGGGACGCAGGGCGCCGGGAAAGGCTCCCGCTTCATGGCCGAACAATTCGCTTTCGATGAGGCTGCCGGGCAGGGCGGCGCAGTCTATCGCGACAAAGGGCTGCGCTGCGCGAGGGCTGAGATCGTGAATGGCGCGCGCCGCGACCTCCTTGCCTGTGCCTGTGTCGCCTACGATTAGCAGGTCGGCGTCCGTGCCGGCCACCGCGCGCAGCCGGTAGCGCAGATCAACCATAGCCTGCGTGCGGCCCGGCAGGCGCGCTTCAAGATCGTCGCGTTTGCCGGCAACGGCGCGCAGTTCGCGGTTTTCCAGCACAAGCTGCCGGCGATCCATGGCGCGCCGCGCCATTTCAGCTAGGTGGCGCCCGTTGAAAGGCTTCTCGATGAAATCATAGGCGCCTTCGCGCATCGCCCGCACGGCAAGCTGCACGTCGGCATGACCCGTTACAACGATGACCGGGATCTCCGCGTCGATTTCCCGCGCGCGCGTCATCAGCGTCATGCCGTCCATACCCGGCATGCGGATGTCGGTGAGGATGACACCATTGAAGCCAGGCGTGACGAAGTCGAGCGCACGTTCGGCGCCGTCGCACTGCTGGACCCTCAATCCTTCGAGGTCGAGCGCCTGCGCGGTCGAGCGCCGAAGCTCCTCCTCGTCGTCGACCAGCAACACGATTGGCGGCTTCACTCGGCGGCCTCCGCGAGCCCGTCCGCAACAGCTTCCAACTCGACGGAAAAGATCGCGCCGCCCGCCGAATCGTTGTCGACGCTCAGGCGTCCGCCGAAATCCTTGACGATGTTGTATGAGATGGAGAGACCAAGGCCGAGGCCTTTGCCCACGCCCTTGGTGGAATAGAAGGGATCGAAGATCCGCTCGCGAATGGCGTCGGCGACGCCTTGGCCGCGATCGCGCACCGAAATGGTTGCTTTCTCGCCATTTCTGGTGGCACGCACCGAAATGCGGCGGTCTTCGCGTCCCTCGACCGCGTCGGCCGCGTTCGAGATCAGATTGACCAGAACCTGCTGCAGCCGAACCGCGCCCGCGACAACGGTCAGGTTCGCTGGCTCGATCTGCACGTCCACCCTCGCATCCGCGGATTTGAGCCGTGGCGTCACGATTTCCAACGTGTCCCGCAGCGTCTCCGAGAGCAGCACCGGCGCCAGCGACTGGTTCGGCTCCCGTGCGAAATTGCGCAGATGCCGGCTGATCGACGACATGCGATCGGCGAGGCGGCCGATGCGGGAGAAATTGTCCCGCGCCTCGTCCGGCCGCTTGCGCTCGATCAGCGTAACGCCGTTTTCGGCATATGTCTTCAGTGCGGCGAGCGGCTGGTTGAACTCATGCGACAATGCTGCCGACATCTGGCCAAGCGCAGCCAACTTTCCCGCCTGCACCAGATCCGACTGGGTGCGACGCAATTGCTGTTCGGTCGCGCGGCGCTCGGAGACTTCGCTCTCAAGCTGCCGGTTGACCTCGGCCAGGTCGGCGGTCCGTTCCTCGACCCGCCGTTCCAATTGCTCATGCGCCGTCTTTTGCAATTGCAATCGTTCGGCGAGCCTCGACCGGCGTTGCAAAACAACGGCTGCGGCAAGGCCTGCGAGGCCGATCAACAGCATCGCGGCGGCCATTGTCATCCACGCCTGCGCATGGGCCGAGCGCGTGTCGGTGAGCACATTCACGCTCCACCCGGCGTCGGGCATGTCTTCGGCCTGGACCAGATATTCGCGCAGCGTGCCGTCGCCGGCCGGGACGGTCATCAAGGAGGTGCCGACATCTGTCGTCGAGCGTTGGACCGCCAGTTCGGTCACTTCGGCGTTGGCGTAGCGGCGCGATTCGGCGGTGCGTCCGACCCGATCCTGCGTCAACGGCAGCAGGCTGGCATAGAGCCAGTCTCGCCGGCTGGTCATGAAGATGACCCCTTCCGGGTCGTGGACGATGATCTCGTAGTCGCCGCCAGACCAGGAGGCCTCGATGGCGTCAAGATCCACCTTGAACACGATTACGCCCAGCACCTTTGCGTGGTCGAGGATGGGCGCGGAAAAATAGTAGCCGCGTTTCAGCGAAGTCGTGCCCAGCGCGAAGAAGCGTCCGCCTTGGCCTTTCATGGCCTGCTGAAAATAGGGGCGGTAGGTGAAGTTCTCGCCGACGAAACTCAACGGCGTGTCGAAATTGCTGGCCGCAATAGTGTCCCCGGTCGGGAGCATCACATAAATGTCAGATGATCCCAGCAACGTATTGATCGACTTGAGATAAGTGTCCACCGCGGCGCGACGGGCGGCGTCGGCGGGGTTGGCGACCAGCTGCCGAATGTCCTGCCGGTCCGATATCAGCGCCGGCAGCGGTTCGAAGCGACGGATGTGACCGGCCAAAGCCGAGACTGCGAGGCGCAGGGTCGTCTCGCCCCGCGCGGCCAACTGCTCCAGATAGATGCGGGTCGCCAGTTTGCCGCCGAACGCTCCCGCCAGTAGCAACGCAAGCGCCACCGCCAACACCAGTTTCGTCCGGCTCGACAAGAATGACGCCAAATCTCCTCCCGGCGACTTTGTTAAAAGTCGAGGTTACAGCCGATCAGCCGAACTGCACAACTGTACGCCCGGCCGGTGTCAGAAAGCGCTAACGTAGAGCCCGCCATCGACCGGTATGTTCTGACCGGTGAGATAGCCTGCATGCACGGAGCAGAGAAAGGCGCAGATCTGTCCGAATTCTTCCGGCGTGCCGAGGCGCTTTGCAGGGATTTCGGCGGACAATTTCGCCTTTCGCTCCTCATCGCTCACGTCAGCACTGAAAGCCCCGCGCAGGCGGTCGGTGTCCAGCTTGCCCGGCAGCAGATTGTTGATGGTCACGTTTCGGTGGGCGACGGTGCGCGCTACCCCCGCCAAGAATGAGGTGAGGCCAGCGCGGGCGCCGGACGACAGATCGAGACCTGGTATGGGGACATAGACCGACAACGAGGTGATGTTGACGATGCGGCCGAAGCCGCGCTCCGCCATGCCGTCGATCACAGCCTGCACCAGCTCAAGCGGTGTCACCATGTTCTGCGTCACGCCTTCGAGTATCTTGGCGCGGTCGAGTTCGGCAAAGGCGCGGCGCGGCGGCCCGCCATTGTTGTTCACAAGGATGTCCGGGCCGGGGCAGGCAGCCAACAGCGCCGCCTGGCGCTCGGGATCCGAGACATCGCCTGGGATCTCGATGACGTGAACCCCAAATTTGTCGCGGATCTCCTTCGCGGTCTTGGCTAGAATCGTCTCGTCGCGCCCGTTGAGAACCAGGTCGCAGCCGGCCTCTGCAAGCGCCATGGCACAGCCGCGCCCAAGCCCTCGGCTCGACGCGCAGACGATCGCTTTCTTGCCTTGCAATCCCAGATCCACGGAAACCTCCATCGCTAGCTATCAGTAGTCGGCGCTTGCCGAAGCTCCGATGTGCCGCCGCAACACGCCGGTGGTCAATCGCGAAATCTCTCAGACTGTTTCTGCAAAGTGTTGGACCAGCGCGTTTCACCTCAATCTCGCCCATGCTAAGGCGTCCCCGCCTGCGGCCTATGAGAATCATGCCGCGCTCCCCGCAAAGCCAGAATGTCTTCCCTTCCGCCTCTTACACCCGAACAACTGGTAAAGCCGCCGCATTTCGAAGCGCGCATGAGCTTCGCTTTCGGCGCTTTGTTCCTCGCGCCTGGGGTTCACGTTCCCTATTTCCCGGTCTGGCTGGCGGCGCATGGTTTCTCGCCGAACGACATCGCCATAATTCTGTCGGCGCCGATGTTCCTGCGCGTCTTCACGACCCCTCTGATCACCACCTTGGCGGACCGGTCTGGAGACCGGGCGAATGTCCTGACGTTTCTCGTCGCGGCCTCTGCGTTCCTGTCGCTCGGCTATTTTCTGCCGGTCAGCTACGCGATGGCACTCATCGTATCGCTGCTCCTTGCCATCTTCTGGACCCCACATTCGCCGATTGCCGATTCCGTCGCTTTGTCCGGCGTTCGCAGATGGGGCTGCAGCTACACCAAAATGCGCATATGGGGGTCGATCTCCTACCTGACGGGCAGCCTCGTCGGCGGCCTTGTGCTGTCGTTCACCGGCATCGACATCGTTCCCATCCTTATTACCGGAGGGCTGGCGTTGCTTCTGGCGGCATCGTTGCTCGTCCCGCGCGTCGGCCCACCGCGCCGCGCGTCCCAGCCGGCGCTTGACGCGCTTGGCAAGGCGGACCGCTTCGACAAGCGGTTTCTCTATATGGTCATTGGTGCCGGGCTGATTGCCGGCAGCCATTCCTTCATCAACAGCTTCATGTCGATCTACTGGCAGTCGGTCGGCTACAGCGATCCGATGATCGGCTTCTTCTGGTCGTTCAGCGTGGCGGTTGAAGTCTTGATGTTCTGGGCTTTTCCACGCTTCTTGGGCCGGTTGAGCGCCACCGACATCTTGTTGACGGCGGCTCTGTTTTCCGTTTTGCGCTGGATCGCCTATCCAATGGTCGAGCCGCTTGGCCTTGCTGCGCCTGGCTTCTTCGCCGTGCAAGGCCTGCACGCCTTCTCCACCGGCCTGATGATCATCGGCGTGCAGAAGGTGATCGCTGACGAGGTGCCGGAGGCTCGGACAGGTGCTGCGCAGGGGCTTGCCTATTTCGCCAACGGCCTGAGCATCGCGGCGATTACGCTTGCGTCCGGGCCGCTCTACAGCGCGCTTGGCATCTACGGTACGATCCCCATGATCGGCGTTGCCGCTATTGCAACGGGATCAATCCTGCTGGCCAGGCATCAACCCCAAAGGTCGGCGGTCGGCGGCGAGACAAGCGAACCGGCATAGACGAGGGCGGGCTCCCGGTCGCGAGACAAAAGCAGCGGTCCGTCCAGATCGACGAACTCAGCGCCCTGCGCCAGCAGCACCGCCGGCGCCATGGCGAGCGACGTGCCGACCATACAGCCGACCATGACGGAAAAGCCGAGCTCTCGCGCCCTGTCGCGGAGAGCCAAGGCGGCCGTCAGGCCGCCGGTCTTGTCGAGCTTGATGTTCACCGCGTCGTAGAGGCCGACGAATCGTTCGAGGTCGCCGATGACGTGCAGGCTCTCGTCGGCGCAGAGCGGTACTGCGCGCGACACGTCGCGGAGTGTTTCGTCGGCACCGGCCGGCACCGGCTGCTCGATCAGAGCAACCCGATATTTGGCTGCGGCATCAATATTTTGCTGGAGCGTCTTCAGCGTCCAGCCCTCATTGGCATCCACAATCACGCGGCTTGCCGGCGCGGCTTCAGCCACCGCTGCCATCCGCTCCGGGTCGCCATCGGAGCCGAGCTTGATCTTTAGCAGCGGGCGGTGGGCGTTGGCGCGCGCCTGCGCGGCCATCGCGTCCGGCTCAGCCAGCGACAGCGTGTACGCCGTCTTCAGCGGTACGGCGCGGGTCGGGCAGATCAGACTTTCCACCGTCCGTCCCGACTCCTTTGCTTCCAAATCCCACAGTGCGCAATCCACCGCGTTTCGCGCCGCGCCAGCGGGTATTGCAGTTTGCAACGCATGGCGGTCCAGACCGCCTGCGATGTCTACTGCGACTGCGGAGATCTGGTCGTGCACGCTGGCGATGCTCTCGCCATAGCGGCCATAGGGAACGCATTCGCCGCGCCCCTCGAACGCTCCATCGCGGATCGTGCAGGTCAGCACTTCGGCAGACGTCTTGGACCCGCGAGAGATGGTGAATGTGCCGGCAATGGGAAAACTCTCGGCCGTGACGGAAAGGACACGCGGCAACTTATTGCACTCCATGGAGGAAATCGCCGCACTGAGGCAAATCGACAGCCGCCAGACGAACGGATAAACACGAGACCATGTTGATCAAACGACGGCAGGTTGCAAGCGGCGACGCCGACACCCCGCGCATCGATGTGAGCGAAGAAGGCGGCGTGCTGAAATGCACGCTGAGCGGCGCCTGGACGACGCGCACGATAGGCCACCTGGATCAGGAGATGCGGTCGATAGCGTCCAAGCCGGCTACACGTCTGCAAATCGACCTGCACAATGTGGAGCGCATGGACACCGCCGGCGCCTGGGTGGTCGAGCGCCTCGTGGCGTCGGCCAAGGCCAATGGGGCCGACGTTGAGGTTGTCGGGCAGGATGATGCCGAATCGACCCTGATGCAGGCCGTCGCGCCGTCGACGAAGCCTGACGGCGCCGCACGGCCTTCGGAGCCTTTCATTCTGCTCCGCTTCTTCGAGCATGTCGGCCGCGGCGTCTACACGATCCGCGACGACCTTCTGTCGGCGATGTACATTCTTGGTGCAACGATCCGGGGCGGCCAGATGAAGGCGGGCAGGGGGCATGGCATCAATATTGCCGCCATCGTCAACCAGATCGACCGCATGGGGGTCGGCGCTATTCCGGTGGTGGTGCTGATGTCCAGCATCGTCGGCGCGATCGTTGCCCAGCAGGGGGCGTTCCAGCTCAGCTATTTCGGCGCCGACATCTTCGTCGTCGACCTTGTCGGCATCCTCGTGCTGCGCGAACTCGGCGTGCTGATGACGGCGATCATGGTTGCCGGCAGATCCGGCAGCGCGATCACCGCCGAGATCGGCTCGATGAAGATGCGCGAGGAAGTCGACGCGATGAAGGTCATCGGCCTCAATCCGGTCGGCGTGCTGGTTTTTCCGCGCCTTGTCGCGCTGGTCATATCGCTGCCCTGCCTGACGGTGGCGGCGAATTTCGCCGCCATCGGCGGGGCGATCCTGGTGTCGTGGATCTATTCGGACATTCCGCCTGCCGCGTTTATCGACCGCATGCGGCAAAGCATAGATGTGAGCACGGTCTTTGCCGGTCTGATCAAGGCGCCGTTCATGGCGATGATTATCGGCATCATCGCCTCCGTCGAGGGGTTGAAGGTCGGCGGCAGCGCGGAATCGCTGGGCCTTCAGGTCACGAGTTCGGTGGTCAAGTCTATCTTCGTGGTCGTCATTCTGGACGGCATGTTCGCCATATTCTACGCCTCCATCGGATTCTAGGAGTGGCTATGGACGGGGTAGCCGAGATCGATCGAGAGAAGGGGGCAGACGCGCCGGCCGAGGACGTCGTGTTGCGCGCCCGCGGTGTCACAGTCGCTTTCGGCGACAAGGTGATCCTTGAGAATCTCGACCTCAACATCATGCGCGGCGAAATCCTTGGCTTCGTCGGAGGCTCCGGCACCGGCAAGTCCGTGCTCATGCGAACGGTTCTTGGGCTGAACCGCAAGCAGGCCGGTACAGTCGAACTGTTTGGCATAGACGTCGACAAGGCTACCCCGGAGCAGCGCATGGCGATCGACATGCGCATGGGCGTGCTGTTCCAGCATGGCGCCCTGTTTTCCGCGCTTTCGGTGATGGAGAATATCCAGGTGCCAATGCGCGAATATCTCGATCTGCCGCAAAAGCTCATGAACGAGCTCGCTTTGCTCAAGATCGAAATGGTCGGCCTGCCGCGCGACGCGGGAGCGAAATTTCCCTCCGAACTGTCCGGCGGCATGATCAAGCGCGCCGCCCTGGCACGCGCTCTAGCCCTCGATCCGGACCTTGTTTTCCTCGATGAGCCGACATCCGGCCTCGATCCGATCGGCGCCGCCGATTTCGACGAACTCACAATCAAGCTGCGCGACACGCTAGGCCTCACCGTCTACATGGTCACCCATGATCTCGACAGCCTGTTCACGGCGTGCGACCGCATTGCCGTACTGGGGAATAAGCGGGTGCTGGTGGAGGGCACTGTCGAGGACATGTTGAAAAGCGATGAACCCTGGGTGAAATCATATTTCCGGGGCAAGCGGGCGCGGCAGCTCGATCTGTCGACAAGGGCATAGGCAGCGGATGGAAACTCGGGCCAACTACGTCATCGTCGGCATCTTCACCATCGCGGCGGTGCTGGCGGCGTTCGCGTTCGTGTATTGGACAGCGGCGATCGGCGAGCGGGGCGAGACCGCCTTGCTGCGCTTTCGCATCCCTGGCTCCGCCTCGGGTCTGGCAAGGGGCAGTGCTGTCCTTTTCAACGGCGTGCGTGTCGGCGACATTCAGCGGGTCTACATCGACGTGACGAATCCCTCCGCGGCAATCGCCGACGCGCAGGTCGATCGGCAGACGCCGGTCACGCGCTCTACTAAGGCGGTGATTGGCCTCGCCGGCCTGACCGGCACCGCGAATATCGAGATGAATGGCGGAAGCCTCAACGAACCGAACCTGTTTAGCGAGGCCGCCTCCGAGGGCCGCGTCGCCGAGATTGTCGCCAATCCCTCGGCGGTGACCAATCTCCTGCAGACCGCGCAGCAGATCTTTGAGCGCGCCGACAATGTGTTGACCCAGCTTGAGGGCTTTACGAAGGACGCCCGCCAGCCGCTGCTGAAAACGGTCGAGAACGCTCAGAGGTTTACCGACGCGCTGGCGGAGAATGCTGACGGCATCGACAAATTCCTATCGAGCGTCAGTTCCTTGTCGGAGGAACTTGCCGGGCTCTCCGGCAAGGTCGATGGCGCCATTGGGACGGTGGAGAACATCCTTAACGCGGTCGACCCGAAAAAGGTGGCGTCGATCGTCGAAAACGCGGACGTCTTCTCCAAGAATCTCAGCGACTCCAGCAAGCGCTTCGACACTTTGGTGGGCGGGGCCGAGGGCACGCTGAAAAATGCGCAAGCTGCGCTGGCTAAGCTGGAACAGCTTCTCGGCTCGGAAAACGCCGATGGCCTCGTCGCGCAGGCCAACGAGACGCTCAAGGCCTATCGCCTCGTCGCCCAGAATATCAACGACCGCGTCAAGGTCCTGGACCAGGTCGGCACGACGCTGACCGCCTATAAGCAGGTGGCGGATACTCTGAACTCCCGCATTGGCGGCATCATGGACGGGTTGTCGCGCTTTTCCGGAAGTGGACTCCGCAATGTCGAGTCGCTCGTTCAGGACAGCCGGCGCTCTGTCAACCGCATCGAACAGGCAATCAGCGATCTTGAGCGTAACCCACAGCGCATCATCACTGGCGGCGATGGCGAGGTGCGCCAATTTGACGGGCGCGCCCGGCGCTGAGGGCTGCGCGATAACGGCGTTTAGTGGGCCGCAAAGCCCAATTGACGCGCGAGTGGTTGCATCGCAGCATGGTTTGATCTAGCGACGAAGCAACGCGCCGAGGCGCAAACCTTTCCTCGCAAATCCAAGCTGACGTTACCCATGAGCCTTATCGACACACGCACGCCCGACCCGAAGCGGTTCATCTCCGGCGCCACCGGCGACTGGGAGGTAATCATTGGCATGGAGGTTCACGCGCAAGTGACCTCCGAGGCAAAGCTGTTTTCCGGTGCGTCAACCGCCTTTGGCGCGGAGCCGAACGCCAATGTGAGCTTCGTCGACGCGGCGATGCCGGGCATGCTGCCGGTGATCAATGAAGAGTGCGTCCGCCAGGCGATACGCACCGGACTGGGTCTCAAGGCCAAGATCAACCATAAATCCGTTTTCGACCGGAAGAACTATTTCTATCCGGATTTGCCGCAGGGCTACCAGATTTCGCAATTCAAGCAGCCGATCGTCGGCGAGGGTACGGTGATCGTATCCGTCGGCCCGGACTCGAAGGGCGAATTCGAGGACATCGAGGTCGGAGTCGAGCGGCTGCATCTGGAGCAGGACGCCGGCAAGTCGATGCACGATCAGCATCCGACCATGTCCTATGTCGATCTGAACCGCTCGGGCGTGGCGCTGATGGAGATCGTCTCCAAGCCGGACCTGCGCTCCTCCGACGAGGCGAAGGCCTACCTTACCAAGCTGCGGACCATCGTGCGCTATCTCGGCACCTGCGACGGCAATATGGACGAAGGCTCGATGCGCGCCGACGTCAACGTATCCGTGCGCAAGCCGGGCGGCGCGTTCGGCACGCGCTGCGAGATCAAGAACGTCAATTCCATCCGCTTCGTCGGCCAGGCCATCGAATATGAGGCGCGCCGCCAGATCGCGATCCTTGAGGATGGCGGCAAAATCGACCAGGAAACGCGCCTGTTCGACCCCGGCAAGGGCGAGACGCGCTCCATGCGCTCCAAGGAAGAGGCGCATGACTATCGCTATTTCCCGGACCCGGACCTGCTGCCGCTGGAGTTCGACCAGGCCTATGTAGACGATCTGGCGCAGCATCTGCCGGAACTGCCGGACGACAAGAAGGCCCGGCTGGTCGAAAAGATGGGTCTCTCGGCTTACGATGCCTCCGTGCTGGTCTCCGAAAAGGCGATTGCCGATTATTTCGAGCAGGTCGCCGAGGGGCGCGACGGCAAGCTCGCCGCCAACTGGGTCATCAACGACCTGATGGGCGCGTTGAACAAGGCTGGCAAGTCGATCGAGGAGTCTCCTCTTGCGCCCTCCCAACTGGGCGGCATCATCGATCTCATCAAGGAAGGCACGATCTCCGGCAAGATTGCCAAGGATTTGTTCGAACTCGTCTGGACTGAGGGTGGCGACCCGAAGGAACTGGTCGAAGCCCGCGGCATGAAGCAGGTGACCGACACCGGCGCCATCGAAAAGGCGGTCGACGATGTCATCGCGGCCAATCCGGACAAGGTAGAGCAGGCCAAGGCCAAGCCGACGATGGCCGGCTGGTTCGTCGGCCAGGTCATGAAGGCTACCGGCGGCAAGGCCAATCCGCAGGCGGTCAACGATCTGGTGAAGGCCAAGCTCGGCATCGAGTAGTCCGGATGTTCGTCCGCACTGCCTCCGGCCGCGACATTCCGGCAATCCGCGCGCTCCTGGTCGAGACGTGGCACGCCACTTACGATGCAATCTACGGCGTCGAGCGTGTCACGGAAATCACCAATGACTGGCACTCGATTGCCTCGCTGACGCGCCGTCTGACAGTACCCCGCTCGGAGTTTCTGGTCGCGGATGACGGAAAGACGCTGGGCGGAGTGGCATTTGCCGCTGCGGATGAGAGCGGAGAAGTGGTGATGCTTCGTCAGCTCTATGTTTTGCCAAGCCTGCAGGGCAAGGGAATTGGTTGTCTCTTGCTCGATGAGGTCGAAGGCTCCTTTCCAGAGGCCAAGAGCTTCCGGCTGGAGGTCGAACAGGCGAACGAACGCGCTATTAGATTCTACCAGTTGCGTGGCTACGAGATTACGGGACCGATGCAGGGTGGGAAATGCGGCCCTTCGGCGCTTGAGATGGTTCGCCGACGCTAAGTATCTGAAACAAAATCGATAGGCCGGAGCGAACCTGATGATTTCGAAAACCGGAGCGCAGCGTATATTTGGGTACTTGAGCACCGCAAGCGCAGAAATCGCCGTTCGCAGCCCGGCATGGCGATTTTGGATCAGACATTAAGGAGTCTTGCCAAATCGCTTCCCCTGAACCATCTATGGGGTAGTTCCGCGGGCCTTTACCCCGCCGTGACTGGAGAATTGCATGGGACGCTTCGCCGTCATCTCTATGACCGACAAGGCCGCCGCCCGGGTCCGTGAAATCATGGACACGCGCGCAAGCGCCAAGGGAATCCGCCTGGGCATCAAGAAGGGTGGCTGCGCCGGAATGGAATACACGGTGGATCTTGTCACCGAGCCTAAAGCCGGCGACGACCATATCGAACGCGACGGCGCTCATGTCTATGTCGCGCCGGAGGCTGCGCTGTTCCTGCTCGGCACCGAAATGGATTTCGAGCAGACCACGCTCAGGACCGGCTTCACCTTCCGCAATCCGAACCAGAGTTCGGCCTGCGGCTGCGGCGAATCCGTCGAGCTAAAGCCGGCCGACCTGAAAGCTCTCGCCGAGGCGCGGGCGCAAAGCGCCGCCTGACCGCATAGCTCCGGAAATTCTTCGGATCACACCTCGGCGGCCCTTCGGCGCGCATAGGCCGCGCTTTCATGCGCGTGTACTTCGGCAACGCGGATCAGATTGTCGAAGTGGCGGGTCAGGGTCTGGATGGGCGTCGGCGCGTTGAGCACAAGATACATGTCGCCGACATAGATGGCGGCGCGATACGGCCCGAAAATCGTATAGGGCACCGAATAGCGCTGACGGCCGTCGTAGAGAAACAGACGAAACGTCGGATAGAGATCGTCCAACAGGGTCGCCATGTGGAGCAATTGCTCGCGCCGCTCACGGGCCGGAAAATTCTCCCACACGCCCAGGCCACGCGCGAAGATCTCCAGCGTATGGCGCGGCATGCACGCTTCCATATCGGTCTCGGGGCGGCGGTTATAGTCGATTCGCTGGCGCGCTTCGCTTGCCTGCGCGTCCGGATCGCGATGGCTGATGCCGGCCTCGTAGTCGACCAGCGCATCGGTGCGCAGAAGGTCGGGAATGCCCGCGGGGACATAGCGCACCTTCGCGCCCGCAGCCTCTCCGTACCAGCGCGCCATGAAGGACTCACCGTAACTCGACACACCTTCCTCGATTTCCAGCATGTCGCGGATTTCGCCGGTCAGCGCCTCGTCCTGGCTGAGCCCGAGCAGCCAATCCAGAGAAACCTTGTGCTCGCCGGCGATCGTCATCATCGTTTCAGCGCGCGGCAGGCGCACGCTCGCGCCTGAGAGGATTTGCGATAGTGCCGACCGGTCCACGCCGATCGAGGTTGCGAAGGCCGACTGATTCATGCCCGATCGCTGCAGCAGCGTCTTCAGGCGCTCGCGAAACAGGGCAGAGACATCGCGCTTGTCCATCGCGTTTTGGCCCTCATGCCGGTGACAATCGAAAATCTGGTGACTAAGTATAACATTTGCGGCGAATGGTGCGCAATGTAAACAGATTCTGCGCGTATCCGCGTTGCGGCGCACGCGGTCTCCTGACACCATTATGTCAGGAATCAGCATAGCAGTTCAGGCAAATGAGATTGAGGGATCTTCCAACGCGCAAATCCAAATGGGCCGCCATTGAGTGGCCTACAGTCGGCCTCATCATCGCCTGTTATGGCGCCTGGCTGGCGATAGGTCTTCTGCTTTGGCCAACCTATCCGATTATTGCCGTCCTCGCGCTCGGCATTGTGCTAGCGCTGCAGTCCTCGCTCATGCACGAAGCCTCGCACGGACATCCGACACGCGACGGCAGGGTGAACGAATGGCTGGTCGGCCTGCCTGTCGGCCTGGTCTATCCCTTCCGGCGCTTCCGTACGCTGCATTTGCGCCACCACGCCGATGAGCGGCTGACCGATCCCTTCGACGATCCGGAAAGTTACTATCAGGCAATCTGGCATCATGAGCGGCTGCCTAAGCCGCTGCGCGCTCTGCTCAAAACCAACAACACTATGGCCGGACGCTTTTTCCTCGGCCCATGGCTGGGCAGCGCGGGGTTTGTGGGCGCCGACGTGCTACTCATTTCCGCTGGCGATCCCGCCGTCCGCAAGGCTTGGCTCATCCATCTTGCGAGCCTTGTGCCGGTGCTCCTGATCGTCGCCTTCGTGTTCGACATGCCGCTCTGGCTGTATGTGCTGGGGCCGGTCTGGATCGGGCAGGCCATCATCCAGATCCGCACCTTTGCAGAGCATCAATGGTCGGAACGTCCGGATGGGCGGACCATCATCGTCGAACGCTCGCCGCTGGCCTTCCTTTTCCTCAACAACAATCTGCACCTTGTTCACCACAAGAGCCCGACCGTCGCCTGGTATCGCCTGCCAAAGCTTTTCCGCGACCGCCGCGACGACTGGATCCGCATGAATGACGGCTATGTCTTCCCGAACTACTTTGCCCTCATGAAGTCCTTCGCATTTAGGGTGAAAGAGCCTGTCGTGCATCCCTTCCTGCGCCGCGCGCCGGGGCCTGGCCGGGCTTTCCGACCCCGCATGCGCGGCCGCAGCCTGACGGGCATGGCGACGACCCCCATTCCCGCCGAGCCGCCGAAGGAATGACGCTTCCCTTGGCGCCTGCTTCGCTTGCAAACATCGCATTGCGCGTTCGATAAGGCGCGATGGGCGATTTCATTGTAGCTCTGCCGATGTACGACTGGCCGGAAAATCGAGCCGAGGTCGACGCCGAATGGGCGACGATCCGTGACGCGTTGCGCCACGCCGGCGTTGATGCGCCCACGGCACTTACGCGGGACTATGCCGGCCTGCACGAGCTTTGGCAGCGCCCGAACCTGCTCTTTGCCCAGGCGTGCTGGGGGCCGTTGGAGCAGGGGCTTGCGGTGCGTGTCCAGGTGATCGGGCAGCCGGACTATTCCGAATTCGACGGCGGAGCAGGAGAGCTTTATTCCAGTGCTATCGTGATGCGGGCTTTACCGTCCCAACTGTGGGAAGGGTCGGACAACGTCGCTGTCCGGGATGGGGGTCAGGAAGCTCGGGGGTATACCTCCGCCCCGACGCTTAGCGTCGACCCTCCTAAAAAGGGGGAGGGTAAAGCCGCCGCTATCCCCATCCACCTTCTCCGCAATACCCGCCTCGCCTTCAATTCACTGGACTCCATGTCCGGCATTCTCGCTCTCGGCCGCGATCTGGAAGCAATGGGCGAGTCCCTCGCGGTCTTCTCCGAGCGCATCGAAACGGGAGGACACCGGAAGTCCATCCAGGCGGTAGCGGAGAGCAGGGCGGATGTCGCCGCGATCGACTGCAAGAGTTGGGCCTTGGCGAAACGTCACGAGCCTGCAACTGACAAGCTGCAAGTCGTCGGCTGGACCGCCCAGCGCAAAGGCCTGCCGTTCATCACCGCCGGCAATACGCCTCCTGAGCTTGCCAAGATCCTCCGCGACGTCCTGGTGCAGACAGGGAAGGCCCTGGCCGCGTGACGCTCGAAGCGTTGCCCGGGCTGTTCTAGCCGGCCGGCGCCATGCAACGCCCGATCTAAGACGACCGCCTTGGCGCAACATTCATGCCGGTGTCAGCTTCAGCGGATATCGCGACAGTGTCTCATGCCCGTTCTCCGTGATGAGCACCTGATCTTCGAGCTTCACGCCTTCATGGCCGCCAAGCCGGCCGATATAGCTCTCTACGCAAACCACCATGCCGGGCTCAAGCACGCCATCCGGCGTGTCGTCGGTCCAATCCGCGGCATGCGGCAAGGTTGGGTATTCATCGGCGAGGCCGACGCCGTGATACAGCACGCCATAGCGCGTTGGAAAACAATCGCCGGGCGGCACAGCGGACCGATCCACCAGATCGCGGAACGTAAGGCCGGGCCGGAGCAAGGCGGTGTTGTGCGCGATCTGCTCGGCGGCAATATCGAAGAGGTCCAGCTGTTCGGTTGTCGGCCTGTCGCCGCAGAGCCAGGTGCGCGACAGATCGGCGCAAAAGCCGTATGGCCCGATCAGATCTGTGTCGAACGCGACCAGATCGCCCGCCTCGACCCTGCGCGACGAGCATTCCTGGAACCACGGATTGGTGCGCGGACCGGATGACAGCAGCCGCGTCTCGATCCATTCGCCGCCGCGCGCGATATTGCCGCGATGCAGTTCGGCCCAGAGCTCATTCTCGGAAATTCCCGGCTTCAGTGCTGCCTGCATTTCGCCCATCGCGGCCTCGCAGGCAACGATGGCGCGTCGCATGCACAGGATCTCGTCAGGCGATTTGATCAGCCGCGCGCTTTCCATCACCGCCTCGCCATTGCCGACGGAGACGCCGAGCCGGGCGAGTTCCCTCACGCCCTCCGCGTTCAGATGGTCGACGGCGATGCGACTGTTTCCGCCGCCATGCTGCTTGACGAGATCGGCTATGCCTCCTGCCCAGCGCCTGGCGCGCTGGTTGCTCAACTCACCGCCATACATGAACATGAAGGTCACAGCAGGCCGCACCTCGTCGACCACACCGGAATGATCCGACAAATGCTCACAGGAGAAATAGTCGAACAAAACGACCGGGCCCTCGGTCGCGACAAAGCAATGCCGCGTCGGGTTATGCGCGACCCACAGCTGCATATTGGTGGAGTCGGTCGCATAGCGGATGTTGACGGGATCGTAGAGGAGTGCGCCGGCATAGCCGCGCCGTTGCAGCTCGTCGCGGATGCGCACCAGCCGATATCTGCGCATTGCGGGAAGATCCGGAGCAGGGATGCCCGCAGCAGCCCATTCTTTCTCCGCAGGCTCTCCATAGCCGAGGACATGCTGATTGAGCTCGGCGGCCTTTTCGCGGGATCGAGCCCGAAGAGCCGCTTCTTCCCCCGGTTCGAACGGCATGATCTTGCGGTGGCGGGAGAAGGTTCTTCCAGTGGTCAAGCGGGCTTTCCAGCGTTCTTGGCCTTCTGGGCCACAGGCTTGATCCGAACCCGCATTGTCTTGTCCGTCGGATGATCGAGGTCGAAAAAATCGGTTTTGCGGACCAGATCGCTCAGTTTTCGAAAGCCGAAGGTACGAGGATCGAAATCTGAGTTCAGATTCGCGAGTTGATTGCCGACAGTTCCAAGAGGTACCCATCCGTCTTCGGTTTCCATCTGCTCGATCACTTTCCTGATGATCGGAGTTGCAGCGCTGGGTGGCTTCAGCGGGGAGCGGACGGGTAATGGGTCTTTGGCATTCGGTGGGGCGGTTGGCAGAAGGTTTTCCGTGTATATGAAACGCCTGCAAGCCTCACGAAAGCTCTCCGGCGTCTTCTGTTCACCGAACCCGAAGACATCAACCCCCTGTTCCCGAATGCGAGCAGCCAGGCGGGTGAAATCGCTGTCCGATGAAACCAGACAAAACCCGTCGAATCGCCCGCTGTGCAGTAGGTCCATCGCGTCGATAACGAGCGTAATGTCGGATGCATTCTTTCCGGTCGTGTAAGCGAATTGCTGCTGCGGAATGATGGCATGCTTGGACAGAAGATCGGCCCAGGCCTTCGAGCGCGCATTCGAAAAATCACCGTAAATACGCCGCACGCTGGCTTCGCCAATCTTGGCGATTTCCTCGAATAGACGGTCGGCGATCTTTGCGGACGCGTTGTCTGCGTCGATCAGAACTGCGAGACGCAGCGGGCGATTGGATTGCGGCATTTACAGTGACCTCGCAGCAGGCGCCTATCCCCGCATCTTCTCGCCCTTCGGATCGAAAGGTGGCTCGACATTGATGCGCGCCTTGCGGCGATGGCCCAAAATCTCGATCTCGAACAGGCCTTCGCTCTCGTCAGCCGCCAGCGCGGCCGGAACGTAGCCTTGCGCCATCGACTTGCCGACATAGTGCGCATAACCGCCTGACGTCACCCAACCGACCACGCGCCATGCGCCATCCACCGTGCCGCGAACCGCCGAGGCCCCCTCGGCCGCTGTTGAGCCCCGCACTTCCTTGCCCGTTGCGTCGAAACGCGGCGCGCCGAAATCATGCGTCTTGCCAACGGTGCCGAAGTCCGTGGAAACTTTCGCCCAGATAGGCTCGTCGCCCATCACATCGGCATCGGCGGCCTGGACGAACATCGACACGCGGCGCATTTTGGATATGCCGTCAGCCTTGATTTCCGCTTGCTCCTTGGCCGCTGCCTCTCGACCGATGAAGTCGTTCTTCTCCATGCGAATGAAGCGGTCCATCGATCCCTCGAACGGCCCGTAGATCGGCCTGAGCTCGCGGAACCAGGTCGGGAAGTTCTTCTCCAGCCGCATGGATAGCAGGGCGCGCATCCCGAAATCGACGATGCCGAATTCCGCGCCGGCGTCCTTCACCGCAGCATAGACCAGCCGCTGATAAGCCGGCGCCATCCAGATTTCGTAGCCGAGATCGCCGGTATAGGTGACGCGGTTGACCATACAGGGCGCGCCGCCCACCGCCATTTCACGAAAATCCATGAATTTGAACGCCGCCGTCGATACATCGACGTCGACGAGCTTCTGCAACAGCGCCTGCGCCTTGGGGCCGGCGATCGAGAGGCCAACCAACGTCTGATCGAAGCGGTGGACACGCACTGATCCGCCATTTGGTCCGTCCTTCGGCAGATGCTTTTCAAACCAGCGCATGTGATATTTCTGCGCCGCCGACGAGCCGAAGATCATGAAGCGGTCAGGCCCGGCATGGGCGATCGTGAAATCGCCGATCAGCTTGCCGAATTCGTTCAGCATGGGCGTCAACACGATCCGCCCCTGCTTCGCCATGCGATTGCACATGAGGCGGTTGAGAAACGCCTCGGCGCCGGCGCCGGAAACTTCATATTTGGCAAAATTGGCGATTTCGGTGACGCCGACGCGGTCGCGCACCGCCCGCACCTCGCTGCCGATATGGTTGAAATCGTTGGAGCGATGGAAGGAGACGACATCCTTAGGCTCGGTGCCTTTTGGCGCGAACCAGAGAGGCGTTTCCAGGCCCCAGCTGTCGCCCATCACGGCGTTTTGCGCCACCATCGTGTCGTAAAGCGGGGTGGTCTGCGCAGGCCGCGCCGCCGACAGCTCCTCATTGGGGAAGCGGATCGAGAAGCGCCGCGAATAGTTCTCGCGCACTTTGGCGTTGGTGTAGCGCAGGCTGGCCCATTCGCCCCAGCGCGCCACGTCCATGCCCCAGACGTCGAAGCCGGGATCGCCGTTGACCATCCAGTTGGAGAGCGCGAGGCCCACGCCGCCGCCCTGGCTGAACCCGGCCATCACGCCGCAGGCGACCCAGAAATTGGTCAGGCCCTGCACCGGCCCAACCAGCGGGTTTCCGTCAGGTGCGAAAGTGAAGGGGCCGTTAATGATCTGCTTGATGCCGGCCTTCTCGATACCCGGAAAATGCTTGAAACCGACTTCCAGAGACGGCGCTATGCGGTCGAGGTCGGGCGCCAGCAATTCGTGGCCGAAGTCCCAGGGAGTATTGACGGGCGACCACGGCTTGCATGCCTTTTCATAGGTACCGAGCAGAATGCCATTTCGCTCCTGGCGCGTGTAGATCTCGCCTTTGAAATCCAGCACGCCGACCATCTCGCGCCCGGTTTCCCTGTTGAAGGCCTCCACCTCCGGCATCGGCTCGGTCAGCAGATACATGTGCTCCATTGCCAGAACCGGGAGTTCGACACCCACCATTCGGCCGACCTCCCGCGCCCACAGGCCGCCGCAATTCACCACATGCTCGGCCTTGACGACGCCCTGTTCCGTGATGACGTTCCAGGTGCCATCCGGATCCTGTGTCAGTTCCTTCACCGGGTTGCGCAGCACGATTTGCGCACCGAGTTTCTTCGCCGCCTTGGAATAGGCGATCGTGGTGCCGGACGGGTCGAGATGTCCTTCGACCGGATCCCACATGGCGCCGACGAAATTCTTCTCGTCCATCAGCGGAAACATCGCCTTCGCCTCTGACGGCGTGATCAGTTCCGTGTCCATGCCGAGGTAACGGCCCTTGGCGTGGGCGAGGCGCAGGAAGTCCATGCGCTCCGGCGTGTCGGCCATCATCACGCCGCCGGTCAGGTGCAGCGAACAGGACTGGCCGGAAACTTCCTCCAGCTCTTTGTAGAGCTTGACCGTATAGGCCTGCAGCTTGGCGACGTTGGGATCGCCGTTCAGCGTGTGAAAGCCGCCCGCGGCGTGCCAGGAGGAACCGGAGGTCAGCTCCGACCGCTCGATCAGCATGATGTCGGTCCAGCCGGCACGGGCCAGGTGATAGAGCACAGAACAGCCAACGACACCGCCGCCGATGACCACCGCTTTGACGTGAGATTTCATGAGAATCGGATCCGCAAAAAAAGTATCGTTCACTGAAACGATGCTGCCGCGATCGCCCAGCTTTCCCCGATTCTATAGTTCGGAAAACCACCCTGCGCTGTCGAGTGCGCGGCAACGAGTGGAACGAATTTGACATTCGCATCCCGTCCGACGTCGTGCGCATTTGCGAAGGTCAGGTTAAAAGTTTTATCAGAATCATACACTTGCAAGTTATCCTTCGATTCTGACATTTGCCTGAATGGGTTGTATCCGCGTGATGCAAATATCAGAATCGGATCACTGGGTGGCGCTTGCGTTGAACGTCGTCTCGAGAGTGTCGGGCTGTTGGATCACTGCGAATTCGATGGCCACTCCTTCGTCGAAATGACGCACGACTTCACCCCGCATGGTTCCCAGGACGACTTGCAAGCCGAGGGCCGGGCGCACTTCGATTTCGACGGCCGCTCCTGAGAGCGAGAGATCGATGATACGGCATTCATAGTGCCGGCCGTCCATGAGGTGGAGAACCGTGACCGGATTGCGCGGCGTTATCCGCTCATGCCGCCTGTCTTCCGGCAATCCGTTCTTCTGGCGGCCGGCGAGCCAGGCCAGTCGCGCGGCGAGTTTGTCCTTCTTTCGCTCGGTTGCCACGACATTCATGGCGAAAACCGTCTCGTCGCTGCGCGTTACGATACCTTCGAGGCGGCCGACATGGTCGAGATAGGCGATGACTTTCTCACCTGGAGCGCCAGGCCGGTCGGCGCGCAGCGCCACGCTGGCGGCGAGATGTCCATCACCTGGCAAGAGTGTTCCGAGTGATCCTCAAGCATGAAACGGCCGTAGATCTTCACGTCAAAGCGCGAATAGGTGCGTCTGTCACCCGCAGCTATATTTGCTGCCGCTACATCCATCTCGGCCTCGATTGTCCGCAAATCCGCGCCGGTGTCTTATCCCGGCGATGAAAAAAGCTAGCAAGGCACAGGTTAAGATCAGGTAATTTAGGCATCGCAAATACGGTGATTTGCGCCATTCCAGACGCTATCTTTCCCGCCCGCCGTTGAAGACCACGAGGTGTCGAACGCGGCGCGGCTGATGGGAACTGCGGCGGTCGTTGGCGATATTGTGCACCGCGTGATTGTGCACGGCGTGCGCTCCGGCTGCCACCAAGGGGCGGCTTTCTACAAACTCCGGCGCGAGGTCGGGATCCACGATACGCACCGCGTCGATTTTCGCCTCCACGACAGGATCGGCGCCAAGCCAATAGGCCCGTTCGCATGCGGTTACCAATCCCAGGCAGCGTGGGCTGTCGCGGCCGGCGTCAAGCGGCAACAGCAGCATTTCGAAGAGCATCGAGCGCCCAGCCCTGGATCGTCCGTTGAAGCTCAGCACTGCGACAGACCGCTGGATGAAAACGGCGGAAAGCAGTTTCAGCACCATGTGGTGGTCATCGAGGCGCCACAGCGAGGGAAACGAGATGCCCTTGAGCTCGCGATCGTAGATTGCGCAAAGGCGCGTTCCCGCAAGCCTGAATATTGCATCGCCAAGATTGTCGGCTTCGAGGATGAAAGTATCGGCAAGCAGGCTTTTAATGTCGGCCGGTTCGACCTCACGTCGGGCAGGGGCCGTACGACCGTCACGCAGGCGGTTCCAGTACTGGAACAGTGCGATCGTCCCTTCCTGTTGCATGGTGTGTCGCTCCGGTCGTCCCGCGGCCGGCATATGTCCCATCGGTAGACAAAAGGACCTGCCTGACAACGTTCATGCACTTCGAAGCACATCGCATGCCAGCGCCGGCTAAAGTTGTTCACCGAGCGGGGTCATTAAGGTTAACAAATGGTTTACGTTGCATCGAAGGAACGACTGTGAGAGCCTTCGGTCACTCCAGGAGCCAGTTGGGGCGACCCAATTGGGAGACTTCCAGTCAATCTTCGGGCTTAGGCGCTCGATCGGCCGTTCAGGGGAAACTCCGAACGGCTCTTTTTTTGCCTCTATGGTCTTGCTGATTCGACCCGGCCCGGCGATCAACGCTCGCCGTAATGAACTGGAACCAGAGATGACAGACGAGGACAAAGCGACGCCGCCGACCGACAGCTTGCCTGAAGAGCCGGGTAAGCGCGAGCCTGCGATAAACGTTCCGCTGATCGTTCTGGCAGCGATCCTCGCCTGCGCCTCAATCCATCTCGTGCGCATCTATGTCCTCACGCAGGAGCAGGACCTCGCGCTGCTCGTGCGCGCCGCCTTCGTTCCGATCCGCTACACCGGTGGCTACGACCTCGACGTTTACGCCTTCACCAGCCCGGTTACCTACTCCCTGCTGCATGGCAGCGTCACCCACCTTGCCGTCAACATGGTTTGGCTCGCCGCTTTCGGTTCGCCACTCGCCAACAGGATGGGCGCTACGCGGTTTCTGCTGTTCTGGATCGTCTCAAGCGTTGCGGCTGCTGGGCTCCATTTCGCAATCTACCCCTACGGCCAGTCACCGCTCGTCGGCGCCTCGGGTGCGATATCGGCAATGATGGGGGCAGCGGCGCGTTTTGCCTTCCGCATTGATCGCTCGGCAGGGCAGCCGACATTTGCCGGGCCAGTCCTGCCTGTTGCCTATGTGCTGCGGCTGCGCGGGGTGATCATCTTCCTCGCGGTCTGGATGGTGATCAATCTGGTGACGGGTGTCTATTCGCTCACACCCGGTGTTGCGGATCAAATAGCCTGGGAGGCGCATATAGGCGGGTTCCTGGTCGGGTTCCTGGGCCTATCGCTATTCGACCGCGCTTCGCGAGACGATCGCTGAGCGCCACACGCAGGCTTGAAAAAGCGCTGCTCCCGTCGCACGATGCAGCGTGGAGATCGATGTCGAGGAGATGAGATCGATAGCGCTTGCTAAAGCGGGCGAGGCAGTGGAGGGTACGCGATGACCGTGAAGTCTATTCTGGACGAGAAGGGCCACGATGTTTTTACCGTTGGCCCCAACGAGTTCCTGTCCACCGCAATACGCGAACTCGCGGAACGTCGCATTGGTGCTTTGGTAATTACCAATGGCGATCGCAAGATCGTCGGCATTCTCTCCGAACGTGACATCGTGCGCGCTCTTGCCAAGGACGGCGCCGACGCTCTCGATCACCCGATTAAGGCCGCGATGACCCCGAAGGTCAAGATCTGCAACGAGCACCACACCATCCACGAAGTGATGGAGATCATGACCCAGGGGCGGTTCCGACATTTGCCAGTCGAGAAGGACGGCTTGCTCTTTGGCCTCATCTCCATCGGTGACGTAGTGAAGCGGCGCATCGAGGAGGCAGAGCGCGAAGCAGACGAGATCAGGACCTACATCGCCACTGCGTGACAGGCAAAAACGTCAGCGTTGACTTACGCTATACGCGACTGATTGGCGTGTGGAGATCACGCAACGTCCTTACGAAGCTGCTGACAAGACCAATCCGAGATTGTCTCTGTAAAACCCAAAGTCGTTAAAGTATTATGCCCTCTCACTCTGCACAATGAGGGGCGTATGATGGGCAACATCGTCATTCGTGGCACCTATCACGTAAAAGGCCGTGAGCCGGATGGCGACTCGGTTGCCTTCATTGCTGACAACGCAGCGCTGTGGGACCATTTCGACTGGAGCGACCCCAAGAAGAAGCCCAAACCGGGTAAGAACAAACCGCTGCAGCTTCGAATCGAGGCGATCGACGCGCTTGAAACGCATTATGAAGGCTACACGCAGCCTCGGGCGATCGCCAAATCGGCAACGCATCAACTGCTCACGGCCTTCGGTGTCGAAGCACTGACCTATAGCCTCAACTTTAAGAAGATCATCACTGCCAACGACGGCGCTCCAGGCATCATAATCTCGAAGGGGCTGGACGGTTTTGATCGGCCGGTTTCATTCGCTTTGCTTGGTGAGCACGACATTGTCGACGGAACCGTACTGGACGCACTCACGCCGGAACTGGTTGCCGCGACGATCAACTACAAACTTGCGGCCGAGGGGCAGGTCTATCCAACCTTCTACCAAGGAATGGATGAGGTCGCTCTCGATACGATTTCCAGGGCTGTGGCCGATGCGGTAAACGATAAGCGAGGTATCTGGACATTCGACCGCAGTCCCGGCTTCACCTTCTGGGAGCCTCGCACAATCTACGAGGATGTCGTTATCCTGCCGAAATTGTTTCGGCGGCTGGTCGGTTATTGCGACACGCATGACAATTTCAACGAACTCGGCGCATGGCTGAAACGCGCGCGCGACCCGTTCACGGTGATATCGACAGGACAATACTTCACCCGCCTGGGAGACCTGGTTGCGGTGAAGGGAAGGGATATCTCCCTCAAATTCGACCCGCTCGATGTCCTGTTTGGGCCGAAGAAACAGGTGACGCCGGTCGTTTGATGAGAGACGGGGCCTGTCGTACCGGCGGCTGAGGCTATCCTGGCCGCCGGTGTCATCGTGTCTGGAATTACTTTAGCCGGCCTGCTGCGTGCGCCAGCATCGTGTACACCTTGCCGGCGTCCGACATGAACGCCCGCCGAGTGGCAGCGTCATCGCGGGAAACCGCATTCAGCCGTCGCTCGAAGTCGTCGGCATAGCGGTCGACGGCAGCGTGAAACTCCGGGTCAAGCTTGTACTTCCGCTGGATGTCGTCGAACGTCTTCTGGCCTTTCAGCGTATAGAGCCGGCGCGAGAACACGTCTTCCTCTCCGCCCAACCGACGCTCAAGCATCTCCGACAGCGTTTCGACATCGAGCGCCCGGGCAATATCCCCGGAGATCGATTTCAACATGTCCGAGATTGGCCGCGAGGCCGTCTCACGCTGCGTCCGCGCGGTCGCCTCTTCGCGCTCGGCTGCGCTGCGGTCCGGATCCCAGCCTTCCGGCTTGGATGCGCCATCGACGTCCAGCGAGCCGCGCAACAGCAATTCGCCGGTTTCCGCTGGCTCGGGCCGGCTGCGAAGAGGCAGGCGCGGCGGTTCAGGCAGCCGCGCGGTGGCCGAAGTGCGGGCAGGGCGGCTGTCGCCCCCGTCGACCTGCGGAGTGGTGCCTCCGCTTCTGCCGGATTTGGCGACGATGGCCGACAGTTCCTTCAGCGCGTTGATCTGCTCTGCAACGGCACGTCGAATGGCGGTCGTCGACTCCTTGGCTTCGGCAGGCATGTCGATCACACCCTTCTTCAGCGCCGAGCGGGTTTCCTCAAGCTCGCCGCGGATGTTCTCCGCCGTCCGCTTGATCTCGACAGTCGCGTCGGCAAAGCGCTGCGTGGCCGCCTCGACCACGCCGATCATCGAGCTGCGGATGGTCTCGGTGGACTCGCGCGCACGGCTTTCGGCGCGATCGAGCGAGTTCTCCAGGATTGACTCGAAGGAGCGCATCAGACGTTCGATGTCCTCCGACTTCTTGACTAGGCCGACAGCCAGGTCTTCGAGCGCCGATTGGCGGTCGTCGAGCGTCGTCACCAGATTTGTCTGCGCCGAGCCCAGCAGGTCGGACGCGCTGGACAGCAGACGGCTGTGTTCCTCGAACCGGCTTGCAATGCCGGAGACCGCCTTCAACGTCTCGGATGTCATCTCCGTCAGGCGGCCCGTATTGGATTCGAGCAGGCGCGCCGAGCTTGCGAAGCTCTGTGAGGCGCGTTCCGTCGAGACGGCGAAGCTCTGCGTCGAGCTTGTTAGCTTTCCGTCCACCGCCCCCAGGCTTGTTGCGGCGAGATCGATAAGCTCGGCCAACTGACCATTCGAGGCAGCGAGGCGCTCGATGAGGTCGCTGGCTTCGCCGGCGAGCGAACGCTTTACGTCAGCCACTAGGTCGAGCGATTCCGCTGTCTGCTTCGACAGGGCGTCGACGAAATTGGCGTTGTCACTGAGCATCCGTGCCGTCGCCTTTTCGGTAGCGGCGGCCATGCTGCGTTCGATCTCGGAGCCGCTTGCCGCAAACCGCTCGACCAGCGGCTTCGCCTGCTCGTCGAGAATGCGGGACATCTCCAGCGACCGGCTGTCGAGAACGGTGGTCAGTTCGCGCGTATTGTCGGCGATGGCGCGCGCTGCATCCGTCGTCGTAGCGGCAATGTGCTGGCCGACCGCGGTGAAGGTGCGCTCGACCATCTTTGCGCGCTCGGCGATCTGCGCCTCGCTTTCCGCGATCTTGCCACGCACCGCTTCACCGGTGATGTCGGCTGCCGCCGAAAGGCGCTTCTGGCCCTCGACAACCTCGTCAAGGACCTTGGAGGTGATGGACTCGGTCGTCGCCGCCAAGCGATCGCCGGCCAGATCGAGCGTATCACCGATCGATTTGGCTGTCAGGGCTATCTGGTGTGTTGCCTCGTCGGTGCGTTCGACAATGCGCTGGTCCGCGCGTTCAAATATCGCGTCCAGCTCCGCCGTGCGTGAATCCAGCGTGGCCGCGACCTCGCCGACTCGCTCGCTGAGGCGCTGATCGGCCTGACCCAGAATGCCATCCAGGTCGGCAGTGCGGGCTTGGAGCGAGTCGGCGGTTTTTTGAGTCAGCTGGGCGAGCCGCTGGTCAGTATCTTCGAACAGCCGGCTGATATCCATCGCACGGGCTTCCATACCGGCGACCGCCTCGCTCGACTTGCCCACCAGCCTTTCACCGGCGCGGTCGAAGCGATCGTCGAGGTCGTTTGCACGGGCGTCGAGTGCCGCAGCCACCTGCTCCGTACGCAGGGCGACGCGCCGCTCGGCGGCGTCGAACACCTTGGCGAGATCGGCGGTGCGTGCGGCGATCTCCAGCGTCGCCTTGCCGGTCAGCTCGGAAGCGCGCTTCTCGGCCTCTTCGTAGGCGGAGGTCACAGCCGCCGCGCGGGCGGCAAGTTCGGCCGAAGTCTGATGGGTCCGAGCGATGATACGCTGCTCTGTCTCCTCAAAGGCGTTAGCCACGTCGACCGTGCGGACGCTAAGCTTGTCGGCGCTGGTGTCGATCTGGCGCGCCAGCGCCTCGTCGGCGTCGGTGAAGACACGGCTGAGTTCGCCGGCGCGTATTGACAGCGCTTCGGCGGTTTCGCCCACACGGGCGGCCAACAGCTTGTCCGCATCGTCGAAAGACCTGGAAAGATCCACGGCGCGCTGCGCCAGGGCGCTGGCGCTTTCGATGGCGCGCGACACCAGCATCTGGTCGCCCTCATTGAACAGCCGAGTGATCTCGTCGGCGCGCAGCGACAGCGCGCTGGCCGTCTCCTGGTTGCGCGCCACGATCTGCTCGTCGGCTTCCTTGAAGGCACGCGCAATGTCGGTTGCGCGGCGCATCATGCCTTGCGAAATTTCTTCGCCCTTTGCGTGGAAGGCGTCCAGCGTCTGGTCGGTACGCTGAGCGAGTGCCAAAGCGGTTTCCTCGCTGCGGGCCAGGAGCTGTTCGTCCGCATCCTTGAAGGCGCGCGCAATGTCGGTCGCGCGTTGCACCATGACCTGCGAAATCTCCTCGCCCTTTGCGTGGAAGGAGTCCAGCGTCTGGTCGGTGCGCCGGGCCAGCGCCTCGGCTGTCTCCTCGGTGCGGGCCACAAGTTGTTCGTCGGCATCCTTGAAGCTGCGTGTCAGCTCCGCGGCGCGGCGTACTGTCGTTTGCGCCAGATCCTCCGTCCGGGATGTGAGGGCGGCCAGCGTCGCCTCAGCGCGCTCGGAAAGGGCCGAGCCAGCAGCCTCAAACGATGCCGCGATCTCGCTGGCGCGCGACGTCAGCACGGAGCCCGTATCATTCGCATGCGCGCGCAGCGCGGTGCCGGCATTGTCCAGCGTATCGGCAATGCGCGCATTCGCCTGTTCGAAGGCGCTGGCGATTTCCGCGGCCTTGTCCTGCAAGGTGCGGGCCGTGTCTTCGGCGCGCAGGCTCAGCAGGCTGGACGTCTCGTCGGCGCGCAACGACAGCCGCTGATCCGCCGCCTCGAAGTGCACCGCAATTTCGGAGGCGCGTGCGAGCAGGGCGTTCGCAGTACGCTCGGCCTGGGCGCCAAGCTGCAGATCGGCATCGCTGAGCGCTTTGCCCGCGGCATCCGAAAGGGCCGCGGTCAGTTCCAATACCTTGTCACGCAATTCGCCGGCCGCATTGACGGCGCTCTTCTCCAGCACGATGCGGATGTTCTCGACGCCGCCAGACAGCGCGCGCTGCATGGCGCTGCTGCGTTCTTCGATGACGCCTTCATGCCTGCGGAAAGCTTCGTCGATCCGGGCGACATCAGCGTCTAGCGCGGACGAGATCTCGGCACGCCGCTGGGCGAATGTGTTGACGTGTTCGCCGATCTGCAGGTCGATCAGCGTGCGAGCTTCGTCGAGCTTCTCAACGTCTTCAGCAAAGGCGCGCGAGAGAACGGCCCGGCCGTCGGAGAGTTTCTCCACCTGGCTTGCCACCATACCGTCGATCTCGGTGCGTGTTTCGGCGAGCTTTACCAGGTCGGCCTCGAGGGCGCGCCGCAGAATGTTGCGGCCCTCGGCCAGCTTTTCAACCTGGCCGGCAACCAGGCCGTCGATGGACGACCGGCTTTCGGAGAGCTTCTGCAGGTCCGCTTCCAGCGCTTCCGCCAAGGAGGTGCGGCCTTCGGCCAGCGAATGAGCATGGCCGGCCACGATATCTTCGATGCGGCGGTCCAGTTCGCCTCGGCTTTCCGAGAGTTTCTGCAGATCGGATTCGAGCGCCCGCCGCAGTATGTCGCGACCTTCCGACAGCCTGTCGACCTGCGCAGACACCATCGTGTCAATGCTGCGGCGCGCTTCCTCCAGCTTCTGCAGATCGGCATTCAGGGTATCGGACAGCAGCTTGCGTCCTTCGTCCAACTGTTCGCCATGCGTCGAGGCGACAAAAGCGATGAGCTGATCCAACTCCTCCTTACTGGATGTGATCTTCGCCAGGTCCTCCTCCAGGGCGCGCTTCAGGACGTTGCGCCCTTCGGTGAGGTGTTCGACCTGTGCCGAGACCAGCGTGTCGATGTCCTGACGCGTCTCGGCGAGCTTTGCGAGATCGTCGGCCAGCGCGTCGGCGAGCGCCGAGCGGCCCTGCGCCAGTTGCTCCGCGTGGGTAGCCGCAACGCTGGTCATCAATTCGTCCAGCCCCTCCTTGCTGACCTTGATGCGATCGAGATCGGCTTCCAAGGCGCGCTTGAAGATGTCGCGGCCCTCGGAGAGCTGCGCTACCTGAGCAGAGACCATGTCGTGGATGTGCTGGCGTGTTTCGCCGAGCTTCTGCAGATCGTCCTCCAGTGCTGAGGCGAGGGCGGCTCGTCCATCGGCCAGATGGGAGACCTGCGCTTCGCCTATAGAGGACAGCAATGTGTCCAGCTCGTCCTTGCTTTCGCGAATCTGCCCCAGATCCGTTTCCAGCGCGCGCGTCAGGATTTCGCGGCCTTCTGAAAGGCGCGTTACCTGCGCCGCCATCAATTCGTCGATGCTCTGACGTGCATCGCCCAGCTTCTCGATGTCTTCGCGAAGCGCGCTGCCAAGCGCGGTGCGGCCCTCGGCGAGACGCTGCGCATAGGAGGCCGCAACAGAGTTGATGAGTTCTTCGACTTCGGTCTTGCTTCCCTTGATGCGTTCAAGATCGGCTTCCAGAGCCCGCTTGAGGATATTGCGGCCTTCGGAGAGGCGAGAGACTTGTGCCGCCATCATGTCGTCAATGCTCTGACGCGTTTCGGCGAGCTTGCCGAGATCGTCATCAAGCGCGGATACAAGAGCAGTGCGCCCTTCGGCAAGTCGTTCGGCATGCGAGGCGGTAACGGCTTTGACCAACTCCTCGATCTCGCCCCGGCTTGCATTGATGCGGTCGATGTCGGCCTCGAGAGCGCGCTTGAGAATGTTGCGGCCCTCCGACAGGCGCGTGACCTGCGCGGAAACCATTTCGTCGATGTCCTGGCGCGTCTCGGCAAGTTTACCGAGATCATCCTCAAGCGCCGCAGAAAGAGCAGCGCGCCCATCGGCGAGGCGCTCGGCGTGGGTCGCCGCAACGGTCACGACGAGCTCTTCGATCTCGGCCTTGCTCTCGTTGATGCGGTCGATATCGGCTTCGAGCGCGCGCTTCAGGATGTTGCGGCCCTCGGACAGACGCGAAACCTGTTCCGACACCATATCGTCAAGGCTCTGGCGGGTTTCCGCCAGCCGGGCGAGGTCGTCCTCAAGGGCAGCGGCCAACGCGGCGCGACCCTCGGCCAATTTGCCGGAATGCGTTTCGGCGATGCTGTTGATCAGATGAGTGACGTCGCCGCGGCCCTCGTTGAGACGGTCCAGATCGGCTTCCAGGGCGCGCCGGAGCAGGTCTCGCCCTTCGGCAAGGCGCGTCGCCTGGGCGGCAACGACTTCGTCAATGCCGCGCCGCGTCTCGGCAAGCTTTTCGATGTCGTGATCCAGCGCTTCCGACAGGATAGTGCGGCCTTCGGCAAGGCGCTCGGCATAATGTGCGGCGGCCTGAGACATGGTGCCGTCAACGTCGTCGCGGGCAAAGCGGATCTTATCGAGATCAGCTTCAAGGGCTTCCGAGAGAACGTTCCGGCCTTCGGCGATGCCGGCCACCTGCGAGGCGACCAGATTGTCGATGTCGGCCCGCGCGTCGGCGAGCTTTTGCAGGTCGGCCTCCAAAGCACGCTTCAGGATGTTGCGGCCTTCCGCCAGCTTCTCGACTTGCGCCGAGACGAGACCGTCGATGCTGGCGCGGCTTGCGTTCAGTTTGTCCAGGTCCTCTTCCAGAACCTGCGAGAGTGCGCGCCGTCCTTCTTCCAGCTTTTCGCCCTGGGCGCTGACGAGCCTGTTGATCAGCGCATCGATCTCCGAATGGCTATCCTTGATCTTCTCAAGATCATTGGAGAGGGCAAGCCGCAGGGTCTCGCGGGCTTCGCCCAAGCGGCCAAGCTCGCCGTCGAGCAATCCGCCAAACTCCTCGCGGGCCTGTGAAACGGTGTTGAGGTCCGCCTCCAGCGCGCGGCTGAGTGCTTCCCGCTCGCGCTCGAGACGGGTCGTCTGGCTGGAGATAAGCGAGGCGACGGCCTCCTCGAATTGCTGGCGGCCCTCTCCGATCTGGCGCAGATCGTCCGCCAGGTGCGCGGCGAGCCCATGCCGGCCTTCTTCGTAGGCCCGCATCTGCTCGGCCACGAGACGCTGCACGGCAGCCTCGGTGGACGCGTTTGCTTCCGCGATCTTCTCCAGATCCTCGGCAAGCTGGCTCGAGAGCGTCAGACGTCCTTCTTCGAAGTTCCGCAATTGGGCGGCGACCAGGCGCTGGATCGTCAGTTCGACCTCGGTCTTGGCGTCGCCGATCTTGCCAAGGTCTTCGTCAAGTTGGCTGGACAGCGCCTGCCGGCCTTCATCATACGCACGGGTCTGTTCTGCGAGCAGCCTCTGGATCGTCTGCTGGACTTCCTCATTGGCGCCGGCGATGCGGCCAAGGTCTTCCTGCAATTTAGCGGACAAGGACTGTCGTCCCAAGTCAATGGCCTGCGCGTGATCGCCGATCAGACGCTGCACCGTGCTGTCAATCTCCGCATGGGCGCCGGCAATCCGGCCGAGATCGTCCGACAGGCGGGCTGCCAGAGCCTCCCTACCGAAATCGATTGTCTGCGCATGCTCCATGACGAGGCGTTGGATCGTGCTTTCAACCTCGGAATTGGCCGCAACAATACGGTCCAGATCGGTGGCAAGCTGGCCGGAAAGCGCTTCGCCGCGCTCGTCGAAAGCCTTTGCGTGTGCCGAAAGCAAGTTCTGGATGGTGCTCTCGATCCGGCCGTTTGCATCCGCGATCTTGTCCAGATCGGATTCGAGCGCGCGGGTCAGGATGTCCCGGCCCTCGGCCAGCTTCTCCACCTGGCTCGCGACGATACCGTCAATGTTGGCCCGCGCATCGGCCAGTTTCTGCAGGTCCGCCTCCAGCGCGCGGCGCAGGATATCGCGCCCCTGCGCCAGTTTCTCAACCTGTCCGGAGACCAGACCGTCGATGTTCGAGCGACTCTCCGCGAGGTTCTCCAGATCGGCGCGCAGGGCTTCGGACAAAGCCTGCCGGCCGGCGGCAAGACGCTCTTCCTGTCGGGCGACCGCTTGCGCCAGCGTCGTCTCTATTTCGGAATTTGCATCCGCGCGGCTGTTGGCAATCTTAACCAGATCGGCATCCAGCGCACGCTTCAGAAGCTCGCGACCTTCGGCCAGTCGCATGACGTGCGTGGAGACAGATTCGTCTATCGACCCATGCGCTTGCTGAAGATGTTTCAAGTCATCCTGGATTGCCTGAGATAGGCGCGCACGGCTCTCGTCGATACTCTCGATCTGGTTGGCGACGGAGAGGTCGATCAGCCTCCGCGACTCGTCCACGCGGTTGGTGTCCTCATCCATAGCCTGGACAATGCGAGCGCGGCCCTCGGCCAGCTTGTTTACATGGCTTCCGACCGCGGTTTCGATCGTGACGCGCTCGTCTGCCAGTCTCCGCAACTCGTCCTGGACGGCAGAAATGACGCGGTTGCCAGTCTCGCCCAGCAATCTTGCTTCCTCCGCTGCGGAAGCGTCGATCTCAACGCGCGCCTGCGTCAGGCGCTCCAGATCGGTATCCAAAGCGCGCGACAGGGTCGAGCGGCTCGCTTCCATCTGCTCGGAGAAATGGCTGACCCGGCCGTCGATCATCGTCGCGGCGGACTCGACCATGTCGTTGATGTCGGAGCGTACACGGGTGGCGCGCTGGTCGATCATCTCGGCAACGCCATCCTTGCCTTCCGCGAAGGTCGCGGCGATTTCACGGGCTCGCTCGACCAGCGTGTCGTTGATCTGGCGCGCGCGCGCCTCAAGAGCGGCATTCAGCCGCTCGGTGCCGGTGTCGAGCGCGTCCACGCGCGTTTCAAAATGGCCGATCAAAGATTGGCCGCGTTCTGCCAGCGTGTTTTCAATGCCCTCCAGGCGGGTGCCGATCTCCGCGTCCAAGGCGCGGGTGGCGTCGCCAAGCAGCGAGACGATGCCCGCAGCGCGCTCCTCCAGCATCTCGCCAAGGGTGCGGGCAGCCGTCTCTGAACTGTGCCCCATCGCTGCGATCCGGCTATCGAGAAGGCTGGCGAACGCCTCCCCCGAGGAGGCGATCTGTTCGGTGATTGCGCTCAGACGTTCGTCGATAGCGGTAGAAATCGAACTCCCGCTGGCGTTCATGCGCTCGACAAACTCGTCGCCCGTGCGGGTGAGCGATTGAGCGAGCGACGATGACGCGCCGCTGATCTGATCCCGGATCGCCTCGCTGGCGGCTCCCAGTTCTTCTTTCAGCGTTTCATGGGCTCCGGAAATGGAGGTGCGTACACGCTCGGCATGTAAAACCACCGCCTCGCGTTCGCTCCCCAGGCCATCGACCAGCTGGCGAATCCGTCCCTGATTTTGGACATATGACTGTTCGAGCTGATTGACCTCGGTCTGCACTAGCGTTTCCAGTTCGACCGCGCGGGCAAGAGTGCGCTCGATGCCTTCGTTGAGGGCCAGCACCTCGCGCCGCACGGCATGGCCCACCATCATGACGCGTTCCTGGGCATTGGACTCCGGCTCAACGAGCCGCAATGCCAGTTCGGTCATCGACTCCGCAGCCACGCGCATTTCCTGGGCGCGTCGAATCATCACAGCGAAGGCCCAAAACAGAACGATCGGAACCAGCGTCAGCACAGCCAGCAGGATCGCGTTCGGCTGCGCAAGCAAAGCCTGGACCGAGCGAATGGTCCACAAACTTTGGCCCAGCAGTGCGTTGGCCAGCAGGAAGGCTCCACCAAGCCAAAGGGCCGTCAGAAGTGCGACGGCCCAGTAGACCCGGTTGCTCCTGCGATCGTTGAGGCGATGGACTATCGCGCGATAGTCGCGCTGGCGGTCGTCATTGGCGGGGGAGAAACCGGCCGGCTGAAGCGGCGCCTGTTCGTCCGAAGAAGCGTCTGCGCGCGTCTCGCGGGCGATCTCTTCCGCCGCTTGCGATATACGCGCCTCCAGGTCCTCAAGCGATGCCGGGTTTTCGAAGGACGAGGCCGGCTCCTGCGCCAATTCCGTCTCTATGGCGTTCTCAAGTTCTCGTGCAACTTCCTTGTCGAACTTACTGCTCGATCTAACTTTTTTTGCCATCGCTTGACTTCCCCGGAACATGTTCGTCAAACCCAGGCAGGATTTGACGCGAAACTTGAGGGTCGGAAGGGACCAGCTCTATCGTAATGGCGGCATTAGACAAAGGGAACCTGAATTCGGGCACATGTATAAAACTTTAAACATAAGGTTAACGCCGACGCCCGCCGGTTTCATAATTTACAGGGGCTTTCTCGGATTTGTTGATACGATGCCTTCATTAACCGGTTTTCCACAGTCGCCATCTACATTTGAACGGTCTCGGCAACCTTTCGTGGAGAAATCCGATGGCCGCAGCTGAGCCGACACGCTCTGGTCGCGCTGGCAAAGTCGCTCAAGAGGCCAACCGGAACGCCGGAAGGCCTATCGACCTCGTGCATCTGGGGCGCCAAACCATGGGCGATCGCGCGCTGGAAGAGGAGATCCTGAAGCTCTTCGCTCGGCAGGCGCTGTCTATGCGCGACGATCTCATGACCGCCACGGGCACCGCCCGTCTTCGGCTGGCCCATACCTTGAAGGGCTCGGCGCTCAGCGTCGGCGCTTTCGTCCTGGCCGAAACGGTCCGCAGGTTGGAACTGGAGCCAGATAATCCCGCCGCCCTGGACGCTGTCTCAGCGAAAGTTGAAGAGGTCTCCAACTTTGTCGCGGCCATCAGCCGGTAAGGGGAGCGTTCGCGGACGTCGCAGTGCGGCCGGAGTTGACACCGCCGTTCAAGTAACTATTTCCCGAGCAGCTTTCCTCCTACGCCGAAATAATCTTGTGGCGCTCTGCCGGGACTTCTATGGCCAAGATCACATACATTGCCCACGATGGCACACGCTTTGAAGCCGAAGCCGAGCCCGGCTCGACCGTTATGGAGAACGCCATCAAGCATGCCGTGCCGGGCATTGAGGCGGAATGCGGGGGTGCCTGCGCCTGCGCAACGTGCCACGTCTATGTCGACGAAAGCTGGACGGATGTGGTGGGCGAGCCGGAGTCGATGGAAGAGGATATGCTCGACTTCGCCTATGATGTGCGCCCGAATTCGCGCCTGTCCTGCCAGATAAAGGTGCGGGACGAATTGGATGGGCTTGTCGTTGCGGTTCCGGAACGGCAGGGTTAGCGTCTTTCCCGCAAGCGCGCGGTAGCTTGGGAAGAACGGCGCGCACCCCAAGTGAAACCCGAAACGCTGCGCATGGCCATTCGACGCGGCGCGACATAGGTCCGCTGTTTGCGCGGCGGGGAGACGACGAAGTTCATGAGCGACGCGATCAAGACGGACGTTGTCATCATCGGGGCAGGGCCTGTCGGCCTGTTTGCGGTGTTCGAGCTCGGCCTCTTCGACATGAAGTGCCATCTCATCGACATTCTTGACAGGCCGGGCGGCCAATGCGCGGAACTTTACCCGGAAAAGCCGATCTATGACATTCCGGGTTTACCGTCGGTCTCAGCGCAGGGCCTTGTCGACCGTCTGATGGAGCAGATTGCGCCATTCAAGCCGCAATTCACCTTCAACCGCATGATTACGTCGCTTGACCGCCTCGAAGACGGCACGTTGCGGGTCACCACGGATGAGAACGAGGTTTTCGAGGCCAAGGTTGTGGTCATCGCCGCCGGCGGCGGCTCCTTCCAGCCGAAGCGTCCACCGATCCCGGGCGTCGAGGCCTTCGAGGGCAAGAGCGTCTTCTATTCGGTCAGGCGAATGGACGATTTCCACGGCGAGGATCTGCTGATCGTCGGCGGCGGCGACTCCGCGCTCGACTGGACCGTCAATCTGCAGCCTGTCGCGCGCCGGGTCACCTTGGTCCACCGCCGTCCGGAGTTCCGTGCCGCGCCCGACAGCGTCAACAAGATGTTCGCCTTGCAGGAGCTCGGCGAGTTGGATTTTCAGCTCGGCCAGGTCACGGAACTGAAGGGAGCGGACGGGAAGCTCGCCTCCGCAATCGTCAAGGGACCGGATGGGGACGTGGAAATCCCTTGTACGAGACTGCTGCCGTTCTTTGGCCTGACCATGAAGCTCGGCCCAATTTCGGAGTGGGGTTTACACCTCCACGAAAACCTCATCCCGGTTGATACCGAAAAATTCCAGACCTCCGAGCCCGGCATCTTCGCCATCGGCGACATCAACTGGTACCCAGGGAAGCTGAAACTCATTCTGTCCGGATTCCATGAAGCGGCACTCATGGCACAGGCGGCCAAGCGCATATTCAGTCCGGGTGAGCGCATCGTGTTCCAGTACACGACCTCATCCAGCAGTCTCCAAAAGAAACTGGGTGTAGCGAGTTAGTCTGGCGGAGGCGGAGGCGGCAACTGAGACTGGGTGGTCGCGTCCACTCGATGAAAGTCGGGAGTAGGGCTTTCAACCCGTCAGGCTTTGTGCCATCGCTTAAAGTCCCAGCCGTCCGGTCTTGGCCTGCTCCATGCGATATTTCAGCAGGCTGAGCAGCCGCTTTTCGAAGGTGATGCCCTCGACGCGGTCGAAAAGTTGTTGCGCACGATCATGCTTTGCCAGGATCTTGTCGCTTGTCGCCTTGGCCTTCTCCGCAGCAATTGCGCAGCTTTTCTGCCGGCCGAGGCTCAGCAGGCTCTGTTCAAGCATCCGCGCGTGGTTCTTCGCGACGACAACGTGGCCTTCTTCATGACGCTTGATGTCTTGCGACAGTGTCGCCCAAATGAACCGGGTGTCGGCATCGGCCTTCGATGAGCGCCGCCAACGCGGCAGGATCACCTTCGCCGAGACGGAGACAGCAGCCGAAACGATCTCGCACGAATTGCCGTGCTCCGCGTAGCCGATGCGGCTGTTGAACTCCATGCGGGTTGCGCCCGGGTGGCGAAGGCCAGTGCTGTTCACGTGCGGGCCGCGCCGGGACAACTCGCTTTGGATCTCATCGAGCGTAGACCCGCCGATCGAGAAATAGCTGTAGGTTTTCGTCAGATTCGCAGCGCCGGCCGGACCCGCGCCGGCTAATGCCAGGGCCAGCAGCGCAGTCAGCGTGTTCGTCTTGAGCCAGCGGATCATTCATTGCCTCGCACCTCACCTTGCGATAGGCCAGTGTGCAGTGCAACGGAAAATCGAAGCATAGCAGGGCAGGCGAGAAGGCGCGGAGAATGGCGGCGGCGCGAAGACTATTGATGGGCGATTTGCCGTCCCGTCGTCCCGGAATCTCCCTATGACCGTCAGGCTCTGGCATCTTGCGCATGGCCGATCGCTCGAACTTGGGCGACAGGCGCGGCTGATGGGCATTTTGAACGTTACGCCGGACAGTTTCTCCGATGGCGGCCGATACGCCGAGGTTGAGGCGGCAGTCGCGCAAGCCTTTGCCATGGTGGAAGCCGGCGCCTCGATCATAGACATAGGCGGCGAGTCGACCCGCCCGGGTGCGACGGAAGTCGATGCCTCAGAAGAACAAGCGCGGGTGTTGCCGGTCATTTCCGCTCTGCGGCAGAAGACCGAAGTCATCATCTCGATCGACACCTATCGCGCTTCCACAGCCCGCCTCGCGATCGAGGCCGGTGCGCATATCGTCAATGATGTCCATGGCTTGCAACGGGAACCTGACATCGCCGAGGTAGCGCGCGACACGGGTGCCGGGCTTGTCATCATGCACACCGGCAGAGGGCGCGAGAAACTTGCCGATGTGATTGCCGATCAGTTTCGGTTCCTACAGCAGTCGCTGGAAATCGCCTTCGCGAGTGGAATCTCGCCGGATCGTATCGTGCTCGATCCTGGCTTCGGCTTCGCAAAGGACCCGCAGGAAAATATCGACCTCATGGCCCGATTTGTCGAGCTTCTTGCGCTCAATTATCCGTGGTTGATCGGCACTTCGCGTAAACGTCTCCTTGGTCATCTGACAGGGCGGGACCCAATCAATCGGGACCCGAGTACAGCAGTAACAAGCGCCATGCTTCGTATGGCGGGTGCCGACATTTTCCGCGTTCACGATGTCGCGATGAACAAGGACGCGCTGGCGATTGCCGATGCTGTGCTGGCGTCGCGGTTGGCCAAATCGGACGACTTGCCGCGATGACGCACCCGTCAGGCGAAAGAGCCACGGCCTATCTCGGGCTGGGCGGTAATCTTGGCGATCCGCGCGCCGCCATGGCGGCGGCGTTGCGCGCGCTCGATGCCGGCGAAAGCATAAGCGTTGTCGCTGTTTCCTCGATCTATCGCACGCCGCCCTGGGGAAAGACGGATCAGCCGGACTTCTTGAATGCCGTGGCCGAGGTCTCGACAACACTTTCACCCCGCTTGCTGCTCGACCGATGCCTCGACGCCGAACGGGAGCTGAAGCGTGTGCGGAATGAACGATGGGGACCGCGCCTCATCGATCTCGACATCCTGTGGTTCGATGGCCGGCAAATTGCGGAAGGCGATCTCGAAATTCCGCATCCGCGCATGCTGGATCGGGCCTTCGTGTTGGTGCCGATGGCTGAAATCGCGCCCGACCTTGTGCTGGGCGGCGAGACCGCTGACAGCCGCGCGCGGTCCATAGACCGCAGCGGCATCGTCAGGCTTGAGGTCGAGTCGATGTGGTGGCGAAAAGGATAGCGGGAGGCGCAACACCGCCGATTCGCTTAGGGGGCAGCCGTTCTCAGCACGACGCTTTTGCCCTATCACCCCCGGAAGCCGCCCTCATCCAGAAATTTCTGCTCATCCGCTGTCGACATGCGGCCGAGGATTTCATTGCGGTGAGGAAAGCGGCCAAATCGCGCGATGATATCGCGGTGACCGCGGGCGTGATTGACGAAATCGCCCGATAGGCGTCCGCCAAGTTCGACCGCCATCTCCTGGTCCGCCGGCGACTCCGAATGGGAAAATGGCAGGTAGAAGAAGCCCCGCAGGTCTTCCTCAACCTCCTGATCGAGTCCCAATTCGATTGCGCGCCGCGTCATGAGGCGCGCTAGCGGGTCGCTTTCATACATTCTTTCGGTACTGCGGAAGCAGTTGCGCGGAAATTGGTCGAGAAGCAGCACAAGAGCCAGAGCCTCTTCACCTGTGTGAAGCCATGCAGATAATTCCCCCGCCGCCGCCTTCTCATGCAGCGCATTGAACCGGCTTCGAAACTCGTCATCGAAATCAGCGCTTTTCGTGAACCATTTTTCGGGCCCGGCCCGACGCCAGAAGTCGACAACCGCCTTGGCGTCGGGGTTGGTATTCGCCATTGAAACACACTCCCTCTCGTAGGCCCCAATGTTCTAGCTGGAAGGATTGGCCCTCAGCAGCCCGGCTGTAGGCCGCTTTCCGTTGGCGCGCTTAACTGCCCCCGCGTCGCGCACGGCAAGCCCCTCCTGCATGTGTTAGCATATCAAGTAGCTCGTAATTGATTGAGTAGTATTTTAGGCGAAAATAATGCGTCCCTGGGTGCCGCCCACCGTGTTGTTCCCAACGGGACCGATGCTTCGGGCCCTGTCGGCACCAGATCGGGGTTGTCGACCAAAAGCTTATCGTCTCCCGTCATCTATCCATCCGATCGGCCCTGGTGTGACTGACCATTGATTGCGTCCGGAACCATCGCGGCGCGCGGGCATTCCCTTTTGGTCTTTCAACAAAGAGGAGCACCAACATGCCCACAGCTTCAGGACATACAGACGCCATCCGCGCATCACGCGTGATCGGCACCGAGGTCTACAACGCCGCCGGTGACCATATCGGCTCGATCGAGGATGTCATGCTGGAAAAAACATCGAACGGCATCATGTTTGCGGTGATCGGCTTCGGCGGATTTCTCGGTATCGGCGAGAAATACCACGCGATTCCGTGGTCGTCGCTGGACTATGACGAAAAGGCCGGCGGTTATGTCGTGCCGTATTCGAAGGATCAGCTGAAGTCGGCGCCTGCCTATTCCATCGACGAGCTAACCGGGGATGATGGCGAGCGTGCCCGCGACGCCTCCTATGAATATTACAAGGTTGAGCCCTACTGGCAGTAACCTCCGCCATAGCCGCATCTTTCTGGGAGCCTCGCGTCGTTCGACGCGGGGCTTCTTGGCTTTTGGCGTCCTGCGCTGCGTTGCGTTTCACGAGACTTCCGCTAAGAGAGACCACCTTTCCGGACCAATCCCACGCGAAACCAGGAGCGCCCCATGACCGCCATTGTCGACATTGTCGGCCGCGAAATTCTCGACAGCCGGGGCAACCCGACCGTGGAGGTCGACGTCGTTCTTGAGGACGGTTCGATGGGCCGCGCCGCGGTGCCTTCCGGCGCCTCCACCGGCGCGCATGAGGCCGTCGAACTGCGCGACGGCGGTGCGCGCTATCTGGGCAAGGGCGTCGAGAAGGCCGTTGACGCCGTCAATGGCGAAATCTTCGAGGCGATCGGCGGCATGGATGCCGAAAACCAGCTGCATATCGACCAGACGATGATCGACCTTGACGGGACGCCGAATAAGAAGCGGCTGGGCGCCAACGCGATCCTGGGCGTTTCTCTGGCGGTCGCCAAGGCAGCCGCCGAAGCATCGGGCCTGCCGCTTTATCGCTATGTGGGCGGCCCCAACGCGCGCATCCTGCCCGTGCCTATGATGAACATCATCAACGGCGGCGTGCATGCCGACAACCCGATCGATTTCCAGGAATTCATGGTTCTGCCGGTCGGCGCGCCGACGCTGCGCGAGGCGGTTCGCTGGGGCTCCGAAATCTTCCACACCCTGAAGAAGGGTCTCAAGGAAGCCGGTCACAACACCAATGTCGGCGACGAGGGTGGTTTCGCGCCCAATCTGAAGAGCGCCCAGGCCGCGCTCGATTTCATCATGTCTTCGATCGAGAAGGCCGGCTTCAAGCCCGGCGAGGAGGTCGCGCTTGGCCTCGATTGCGCGGCGACCGAATTCTTCAAGGACGGCAACTACGTCTACGAGGGCGAGAAGAAGACGCGCGATCCCAAGACGCAGGCGAAATATCTCGCCAAGCTCGCCAGCGACTATCCCATCATCTCGATCGAGGACGGCATGGCCGAGGATGATTGGGACGGCTGGAAGACGCTGACCGACTTCTGTGGGGACAAGGTACAGCTGGTCGGCGACGATCTCTTCGTAACCAACTCGGCGCGCCTGCGCGACGGCATCAAGATGGGCGTGGCCAACTCCATTCTCGTCAAGGTGAACCAGATCGGCTCGCTATCGGAGACGCTGGACGCGGTCGAGACCGCCCATAAGGCGCGCTACACCGCGGTGATGTCGCATCGGTCGGGCGAGACGGAAGACTCCACCATTGCCGATCTCGCGGTGGCCACCAATTGCGGACAGATCAAGACCGGCTCGCTTGCTCGCTCGGATCGCCTTGCCAAATACAACCAGTTGATCCGCATTGAAGAAGAGCTGGGCAAGTCCGCGCGCTATGCCGGAAAGAGCATTTTGAGGGGCTGATCCGGACAGGATGGGCGCATGATTCCGGGCCAGGACTCCAAAACCTTAAAATTTCGAGTCACTCCGTAACCCTCCATTAAGCACAGTCGGGCGAGATAGACGCATGGAGAACTCGCCCATGTGGACCCGTCACCACAAGCAAAGCAGCACCGGCCGCCTCATCGTTCCGGCGATCACGGCGGTGTTCCTTTCCTATTTCGGCTTCCACGCCTATCACGGCGAATACGGCATCTATTCCAAGTACCAGACCGAAGACCGCATCGTCGAACTTCAGGAGAAACTGAAGCACACGACCGAGGAGCGCGAGGAGATCGAACGGCGTGTGCAGTTGCTACATGACGGGACGGTCGAACGTGACATGCTGGACGAATATGCCAGGCGCGCGCTGGATTATTCGCAGGCGGGCGAACTCACAATCATGCGCCAAGCCCCCTCCACGAATTAATCGAAATCCAGTTAATTTCACTTTCTGCCAAGAATTTGAAACTCTTAGCTGCATGGCAGGCATGCAAATTCGAGCAAATTTGCGCATGGACGAACGCAAAAATTCCGTGCTAGCGTTACCGACATGACGGAGGGTCAACCCTCCGCGACGGGACGAGACAAGCAGGGAGATTTGCATGGCTACCGCCGCCAAGCGGGCGCCAGCCAGAAGGGCTGACGCCAAGAACGGGTCTGTGCCGGTCACACCCAAACCCTCCGATTTCACCAAGGAACAGGAGATCGAAGCCTATCGCGGCATGCTCTTGATCCGCCGGTTCGAGGAGAAGGCGGGTCAGCTCTACGGCATGGGCTTCATCGGCGGCTTCTGCCACCTCTACATCGGTCAGGAGGCGGTCGTCACCGGCATGAAAATGGCGCTGATCGATGGCGACCAGATGATCACCGCCTATCGCGACCATGGCCATATGCTGGCGATGGAATTGTCGCCACGCGGGGTGATGGCCGAATTGACGGGCCGTCGCGGCGGCTTGTCGAAAGGCAAGGGCGGCTCCATGCACATGTTTTCCAAGGAAAAGCATTTCTACGGCGGCCACGGCATTGTCGGCGCTCAGGTTTCGCTCGGCACGGGTCTCGCTTTCGCCAACAAATATCGCGGCAACAAGAATGTCTCCGTCACCTATTTCGGCGATGGCGCGGCCAATCAGGGCCAGGTCTACGAAAGCTTCAACATGGCGTCGCTATGGAAGCTGCCTTGCATCTACGTCATCGAAAACAACCGCTACGCCATGGGCACGGCGGTGACGCGTTCGTCGGCCGAGACGGATTTCTCGCAGCGCGGCGTTTCGTTCAAGATTCCGGGCATTCAGGTCGACGGCATGGACGTACGAGCCGTCAAGGCGGCCTCCGACATGGCGACCGACTGGTGCCGGTCCGGCCACGGGCCGATCATCCTCGAAATGCAGACCTATCGCTATCGCGGTCACTCCATGTCCGACCCGGCCAAGTACCGGTCGAAGGAAGAAGTGCAGAAGATGCGCTCCGAGCATGACCCGATCGAACAGGTCAAGCAGCGGCTGCTCGAGAAGAAGTGGGCCAGCGAAGACGATCTGAAAGCAGTCGACAAGGACGTTCGCGACATCGTCGCCGACGCGGCGGAATTCGCCCAAACCGATCCAGAGCCGGAAGCATCCGAACTCTGGTCCGACATCACGTTGTAAGGGGAGGGCGGACAATGCCGATCGAAATTCTGATGCCAGCCCTTTCCCCGACGATGGAAGAGGGCAATCTCGCCAAATGGGTCAAGAACGAGGGCGACAAGATCGTCGCCGGCGACGTCATCGCCGAGATCGAAACGGATAAGGCGACCATGGAAGTCGAAGCCGTGGACGAAGGCACCTTGGGAAAGATCCTGATTGCAGCCGGCACGGAGGGCGTCAAGGTCAACACCCCGATCGCCGTGCTGTTGCTGGAAGGCGAGAGTGCGGGCGACATCGGAAAGGGTGCTGCGCCGGTCAAGGCTGACGCCCCTGCCGAAGCCGCCCCTGCAGCGGAGGCGCCGAAGCAGGCTCCTGTTCCGGCTGCGCCCGCCGCTCCGTCTGCTCAGACGGCCTCCGATCCGGATATTCCGGCCGGCACCGAGATGGTGACCACGACGGTGCGCGAGGCGCTGCGGGACGCCATGGCCGAAGAGATGCGCCGCGACGCGGACGTGTTCGTGATGGGCGAAGAGGTGGCCGAGTATCAGGGCGCCTACAAGATCACGCAGGGACTGCTGCAGGAGTTCGGCCCTCAGCGTGTGGTCGATACGCCGATCACCGAGCACGGCTTCGCCGGCGTTGGCGTCGGCGCGGCGATGACAGGATTAAAGCCGATCGTCGAGTTCATGACGTTCAACTTCGCCATGCAAGCCATTGACCAGATTATTAATTCGGCAGCGAAGACGCTTTACATGTCGGGCGGCCAGATGGGTGCGCCGATCGTGTTTCGTGGTCCGAACGGCGCTGCGGCGCGCGTCGGCGCCCAGCATTCGCAGTGCTACGCCGCATGGTACGGCCAGATTCCCGGCATGAAAGTGGTGATGCCGTACAACGCGGCTGACGCCAAGGGCCTGCTCAAGGCCGCAATCCGGGACCCCAACCCTGTCGTTTTCCTCGAGAACGAAATCCTTTACGGCCAGTCCTTCGACGTGCCGAAGATGGACGATTTCGTCCTGCCGATCGGCAAGGCGCGTATCCACAAGCAGGGCAAGGACGTTACGCTGGTATCCTTCGGCATTGGCATGACCTATTGCATCAAGGCGGAAGCGGAACTTCGCGGGCTGGGGCTGGATGTCGAGATCATCGACCTGCGTACCATCCGCCCGATGGATCTGGACACCGTGATCGCCTCGGTGAAGAAAACCAACCGGCTGGTCGTGGTGGAGGAGGGGTTCCCGCAATCGTCGGTTGGCGACTTCATCGCCAATCAGGTTTCGCAGCGCGCCTTCGACTTCCTCGACGCACCGGTGATCACCGTCGCCGGCAAGGACGTGCCAATGCCTTATGCGGCGAACCTCGAAAAGCTGGCGCTGCCGAACGTGGGAGAGGTAATCGACGCGGTGAAGGCTGTAACGTATCGCTAGATCGGAACCGGGTTTGATCGACAGCAATGGCTGATCCCGTAAAGCGTCCCGCAACCTATGCAGATCTGGAGGCGGTTCAGCCGCATCTGGTCGCTGAGATTATTGACGGAGAGCTTATGACGCACCCCAGGGCGTCGCCTCGGCATGGCGCGACTGCGAACAGTTTGGGTGACGAGCTTACAGGTCCCTTCCAGAAGGGGCGTGGTGGGCCGGGCGGTTGGGTATTTTTTATTGAGCCCGAGGTGAAGTTCGGTGGCGACATTCTAGTGCCGGACATTGCCGGCTGGCGGCGTGAACGCTTGCCGGCTCTGCCGGAGCGGAACTATTTCGAGGTTGCGCCGGATTGGGTTTGTGAAGTGCTCTCGGGATCCACTGAGAAGCGCGATCGTACGCTGAAGATGCGGATCTATGGTGAAGCGGGGATTCCCCACATCTGGTTGATCGATCCGCGCCTGCAGATTTTGGAGGCGTTTGCGAATGTCGGGGGTCGCTGGACCAAGGTCGGCGACTGGAACTCGGACGATGCCGTGCGTGCACCACCCTTTGACGCCATTTCTTTCTCTCTCGCCGATCTGTGGCCGCTCGACCCGCCGCTCGGCTTCAACGACGACCCCGCACCCTATTACGCCGGAGACCGCTAGATGCCCATCAACATCACCATGCCGGCCCTTTCGCCCACGATGGAAGAGGGTAATCTTGCCAAATGGCTGGTCAAGGAGGGCGACAAGGTCGCGCCCGGCGATGTGATTGCCGAGATCGAGACCGACAAGGCGACGATGGAAGTCGAGGCCGTCGATGAAGGCACCGTCGCCAAGATCGTGGTGCCGGCTGGCACCGAAGGCGTCAAGGTCAACGCGCTGATCGCCGTGCTGGCTGGCGAGGGCGAGGATGCCGCTGCGGCTGCCGCAGGCGGGGGCGCTGCCCCGGCAAAGGCCGAAGCGCCAAAGGCGGAAGCCCCGAAAACTGACGCGCCCAAGTCTGCGCCCGCCGCAGCGCCCGCGCCGCAAGCTGCAGCGCCCGCCGCAGCACCTGCCCCCAATGGCCACGCCGGTGGTGACCGCAGCTTCGCTTCGCCGCTGGCGCGGCGTATCGCCAAGGACGCCGGCGTCGACGTCTCTGCAATCAAGGGCTCCGGCCCGCATGGCCGCGTGGTCAAGGCGGATGTCGAGGCGGCCGTGGCCGGCGGCGGCGCGAAGGCAGCGCCTGCTGCAGGTGCCGCCCAGCCTGCGGCCGCCGCACCCACTCCCGCGCCAAAGGGCGCATCCGACGAGCAGACGCTCAAGCTGTTTGCCGAAGGCTCCTACGAACTCGTGCCGCACGACAATATGCGCAAGACGATTGCGCGCCGCCTGGTCGAAGCAAAGACCACCGTGCCGCATTTCTACCTGACGCTGGATGTCGAATTGGATGCGTTGCTTGCCTTGCGCACCCAGCTCAACGGGTCCGCGCCGACCAAGAAGACCGACAAGGGCGACGTCCCGGCCTACAAGCTCTCCGTCAACGACATGGTCATCAAGGCGATGGCGCTGGCGCTGCGCGACGTGCCGGCCGCAAACGCCTCGTGGACCGAAGGCGCGATGGTCATTCACAAGCATGCGGATGTCGGCGTCGCCGTCTCCATTCCGGGTGGCTTGATCACCCCAATCATCCGCAATGCGGAATCGAAGACGCTGTCGACAATCTCCAACGAAATGAAGGATTTGGCGGGACGTGCGAAAGCGCGCAAGCTAAAGCCGGAAGAGTATCAGGGCGGCACCACCGCCGTCTCCAACCTCGGCATGTTCGGCATCAAGGACTTCGCCGCCGTGATCAACCCGCCGCATGCCACGATCCTCGCGGTCGGCGCGGGCGAGGAGCGGGCGGTTGTCAAGAAGGGCGAGATCAAGGTCGCCAATGTGATGTCGGTGACGCTGTCGACCGACCATCGCGCTGTGGACGGCGCCTTGGGAGCCGAACTCCTGCAGGCGTTCAAGAAATACATCGAAAACCCGATGGGGATGCTGGTCTGAGAGGCGCGCTGTGCGCTGCCTTCCAATCGTCGCGCAGTCGCGCAGCGGCTGCCCTGAGTTTCGGCGAGGCGCGCTGTGAAGAGCGTCCTCTGCTACGGTGACTCGCTGACCTGGGGCTATGATGCGCAGATGCTTGCGCGCCATGCGCTGCAAGACCGCTGGCCAACTGTGCTTCAGTCCGCTTTGGGCGCTGGCTTCCATGTCATCGCAGAAGGATTGAACGGCCGCACGACCGCCTTCGATGACCATTTGGCGGGTGAAGATCGCAACGGCGCGCGCATCTTGCCGACGGTCCTCGGCACACACATGCCGCTCGATTTGGTCGTCATCATGCTCGGCTCCAACGACATGAAGCCGTGGATCCACGGCAACGCGCTGGCCGCCGCGCATGGCATGAAACGCCTGGTGCAGATCGTTCGCGGCCATCCCTATTTCGGCAATGCGCCCGCCCCAAAGGTGCTGCTCGTCTCGCCGCCGCATGTTTCGCGCACTGACAATGCGGAGTTCTCGGCAATGTTCTCGGGTGGCAACGAGGCGTCGCAAAAGCTCGCGGCGGCCTACAGCGCGGTAGCGGCGGAAATGGGCTGCGCCTTTTTCGATGCAGCGACTGTGGCCCGCACGACGCCCCTGGATGGCGTGCATCTTGACGCGGAAAATACGCGGGCGATCGGCGCCGCGCTCGCCCCCATTATAAGAGATTTGTTGAAGAGTTGAGGCAGGAGATCTGACTGTGGCTGATTCCTACGACGTCATCATCATCGGTTCCGGTCCCGGCGGCTATGTCACGGCGGTTCGTTCCGCGCAACTCGGGCTCAAGACGGCCATCGTCGAGCGCGAACATCTGGGGGGCATCTGCCTCAACTGGGGCTGCATCCCTACCAAGGCGCTGCTGCGCTCAGCGGAGGTGATGGACTATGCCACGCACGCCAAGAATTACGGCCTGACCATCAGCGGCACGGTGAGCGCCGATGTGAAAGCGGTTGTTGAGCGTTCGCGTGGCGTCTCCGCGCGGCTCAACGGCGGCGTCGGGTTCCTGATGAAGAAAAACAAGGTCGACGTCATCTGGGGCGAAGCAAAGCTGACCAAGCCGAACGAGATCGTGGTCGGCAAGCCCACCAACCCGGCAATGCAGCCGCAGCATCCCGCGCCGAAGGGTACCAAGGGCGAGGGCACGTACACGGCAAAGCACATCATCATCGCCACCGGCGCGCGGCCGCGCGCGCTGCCCGGCATCGAGCCGGACGGCAAGCTGATCTGGACCTATTTCGAGGCGATGGTGCCGCCGGAAATGCCGAAATCCTTGTTGGTCATGGGTTCGGGCGCCATCGGCATCGAGTTCGCCTCTTTCTATCGCTCCATGGGCGTCGACGTGACTGTCGTCGAGATCATGCCCCAAGTGATGCCCGTGGAAGATGCCGAAATTTCCAAGCTGGCGCAAAAGCAGCTCGAGAAGCACGGCATGAAAATCCTGCTCGAAACCAAGGTCACCAAGGTTGAAAAGGGCGCGAATTCCGTCACGGCGACGATCGAGGGCAAGGACGGGAAAACGCAGACCATCACCGCCGACCGCCTGATCTCGGCCGTCGGGGTACAGTCGAACATCGAGAACCTCGGCCTGGAAGCGCTGGGCGTGAAGACAGATCGGGGCTCGATTGTCATCGACGGCTACGGGAAGACCAACGTGCCGGGCGTCTACGCCATTGGCGATGTCGCGGGCCCACCGATGCTGGCTCACAAGGCAGAGCATGAAGGCGTCATCTGCGTGGAGAAGATTGCCGGCGTGCCGGGCGTCCACCCGATGGATAAGCTCAAGATCCCTGGCTGCACCTATTGCCACCCTCAAGTCGCGTCCGTCGGGCTGACCGAGGCGAAGGCCAAGGCCGAGGGAAAGGATATCCGCGTCGGCCGCTTCTCCTTTGGCGCCAATGGCAAGGCCATTGCGCTGGGCGAGGATCAGGGCCTCATCAAGACGATCTTCGACAAGAAGACAGGACAATTGCTTGGGGCGCATATGGTTGGCGCCGAGGTGACCGAGCTGATCCAGGGCTTTGTCGTCGCGATGAACCTCGAAACCACCGAGGAAGAGCTGATGCACACGATCTTTCCGCACCCGACCTTGTCGGAGATGATGAAGGAGAGCGTGCTCGACGCCTATGGCCGGGCGTTGAACGCATAGGGTCCTTGCGACAAAGCCACTGTTACTGAGGTCATGCCCGGACTATATGGAATCGTGGCCGATGAGGTCAGCATACCGTGACCGAAGTGGTCAGCATACGAGGAGTACTAACATGGAAGCACAGGCACTTATCGTTTTCTTGCTTGTCGGCCTGGTGGCCGGCTGGCTTGCCAGCTTTATCGTCGGGGGCGGCAGCCTGATCAGATATTTGCTGAGCGGCGTTGTGGGCGCGTTTGTGGGCGGCTTTTTGCTCTCGGCGCTGGGCATCTCGATCGGCATTGCCAATCCGTTGATTGCTCAGATCGTGGTCGCCACGATCGGCGCAATCGTTGTGGTTTTGATCGCGCGGGCAATCGCCTGACGCCGTAGAGCGAGGAAAGCAGCCATGGAAACCAGCTACGGAATTCTCGGAATGCCCGGGGTCGGTTTCTTTGGCATGCTCCTGATCGGTTTTCTTGCCGGCTGGATCGCCGAGCGCACGATGAACCGCAATCACGGCCTGCTGACCAACATCCTGGTTGGCATCGCCGGCTCCTTCGTTGGCGGCACGCTTGCCGGCCTGATGAACGTCGCCTTCTACGGCTTCTTCGGAAATCTGATCGTGGCCATCGTGGGCGCGATCATCATTCTGTGGATTTTCGGCCGCGCCCAGAGCGCGCGATAGAGTCCCTTATGGTCACTGTCCTCGACACAATCGCCTCGCCCCGCCTGCGGCATCCGGAAAAGGCGCATCGGCCCGACCAGGAAGTGCTGCGCAAGCCTGACTGGATCCGCGTCAAGGCGCCGGTCTCGCGCGGCTATCAGGAAACGCGCGAGATCGTGAAGTCGCACAAGCTGGTGACGGTGTGCGAGGAAGCCGGCTGCCCCAACATCGGCGAATGCTGGGAGAAGAAGCACGCCACCTTCATGATCATGGGCGAGATCTGCACGCGCGCCTGCACCTTTTGCAATGTCGCGACCGGCATGCCGACGGCGCTCGATCCCAATGAACCGGAGAGCGTTGGCAAGGCCGTCAAGCAGATGGGTCTGACGCATGTCGTCATCACCTCTGTCGACCGCGACGATCTCGACGATGGCGGCGCGCAGCATTTCGCCGATGTCATCCACGCCATCCGGCGCGAAACACCGGATACGACCATCGAAATCCTGACGCCGGATTTCCTGCGCAAGGATGGCGCGCTGGAGATCGTGGTCGCTGCCAGGCCGGATGTCTTCAACCACAATCTGGAGACCGTGCCGTCGAACTATCTCACGGTGCGTCCCGGCGCGCGCTATTTCCACTCGATCCGCCTTTTGCAGCGAGTGAAGGAACTCGACCCCTCGATCTTCACCAAATCCGGCATCATGGTCGGTCTGGGCGAGGAGCGAAACGAGATCCTGCAACTGATGGACGATCTGCGCAGTGCCAAGGTGGACTTCATGACGATCGGCCAGTATTTGCAGCCCTCGAAAAAGCACCATCCGGTGAAGAAGTTCGTCACCCCCGACGAATTCCAGTCTTATGCGACTGTCGGCAAGGCGAAAGGCTTCCTGCTGGTCGCCTCCAGCCCGCTGACGCGCTCATCGCATCATGCGGGCGATGATTTCGCCAAGCTGCGTGCTGCCCGGGAGGCTCAGCTTTCCCGCATCGCCTGAACGACCTCGCGGCAACAGCCGAATGCCTGAAAAGCGCGCGTCGAGTCCTCGTCATAGGATGTTCCGGCGGCGGCAAGTCGACCTTGGCGCAGGCTTTGTCGCGGCGATTCGGGCTTCCCTATATCTCCATGGACCGAGCGTTTTTCTGGCTGCCTGGCTGGAAGCTGCGCGACAAAACCGAAATGAAATCGATGATCGCAGATGCCGTCAGCGGCGATCGATGGATAATGGATGGCACCAGCCCCGGCACGTTCTATCTGCGCCTGCCGCGCGCCGATGCCGTGGTGTGGCTGCGTCTGCCTCGCTTGCTTTGCCTGTTCCGTGTGGTCTGGCGTCGGATCCGCTATGCGGGTCGCGCCCGGAGATGGCCGCCGACTGTCCCGAAAGACTAAACCTCGAATTTCTCCGCTATATCTGGAATTTCGAGAAGGAAGACACGCCGGACATTATCGAAGGTCTGGCGAAGCACGGCCCGGATGTGCCAGTTTTCATTCTGAATTCACGCCATGATGCCGGCAAGCTGCTTGCGCTTGTCGAAAAGCGCGATACGAACTGACCATGCCGCAATTTGAAACCACACGCAGCGTCCTGCACGTGCCGGAAAAGATGTTCGCCCTTGTTGCGGATGTCGAGAAATACCCGCAGTTCCTACCGCTCTGCGAGGCGCTGACGGTCCGGTCGCGCAAGGAGCGTGACGGACGCACCATCCTCATCGCCGATATGACGGTCGGCTACAAGGCGATCCGCGAGACCTTCACGAGCCAGGTTCTGCTGAAGCCGGAGGAGAATGTCATCGAGGTGAAATATCTCGACGGACCCTTCAAATATCTCACCAACATCTGGCGTTTTGAGCCGGCGGCCGGCGGCTCGGCGGTGATCTTCTTCATCGACTACGAATTCAAGAGCCGCATTCTGGGCGCGATGATGGGCGCCATGTTCGACCGCGCGTTCCACATGTTCTCGGAGGCGTTCGAGACGCGCGCCGACGAGATCTACGGCAAGAGCGTGGGGTAGGGCGGGTCGACCGACCAGCGTCGCATTCCCGCTACATGGCGACCGTATGCGACCACCGGTAGCCTTTCGGCGCGGTACCGACCGACGTTGTGGCGGGCTACTGCTTCATATCACGGCAGCGGTCGCCTTCGCTCTACATCTCGCGCTGGAACCCACAGTCTGGCCGCAAACGCCGATGCAATGGAGCGCCATTGTCATTCTCGGCGCGATCCCTCTCGGAGCCGGCTTTTACGCCTGGGACTATGGTTGCAAGCACGGCGACATCATGATCCTCGGCGCGCTCTCCTATGCTGCGCCGCTGTTCTCGGTGCTGGTGCTTCTGCTCGCCGGCTTCGGCGTCTTCCACTGGTCGGTCGGGCTCGCCTGCGCGCTGGTGACCATCGGTGCCCTGATCGCCGCCAAAGATATGCTGCTCAAAGTGCGTCCGGCCGGTTTCTCCGAAATAGGTGGTGCTTAGGGCGAAGGCCGCTTGCCGCTCCGCTATCGCTTGAGCTTTTTGCTCATGTAGACAGTCGTTCCACCCATGAACGTCTCGCATTTGTCGACAAGATATCCAGCACGCCTGTAGAGCGCCACGTTGGACTCGAAGGCGGCATTCGTCAGCATGCGCATCTCCTTGAGGCGCGACTCAATCGCTATCCGCTCGGCAAAGATCAAAAGTTGCCGGCCCAGGCCCTTGGCTTGGTGAAGGGGCGCCAATGCGATATTTTCGATCCAAAGATGATCGCGGTGAACGATCAGTTCAATTATGCCCACCAGTTCCGAGCCGATATGCATCACTTCGATCCGGTGCTCCCGGACGGCCCGCTCGTAGTCGGCCTTCATGGGCAGCGGCTCACGCGAGATAACCGGAACCCACTTGGCATAGGCGGCGCGCACAATGTCGCGGATCGCATCGGTGTCCTCGGATTGTGCGGTCCGGATGGTCACAGATGATGTTGCAGGCATAGGCGCTTCCTTGTCGTTAACGGGAAAGAAAAACCCTGCCGACCGGATGGTGGGCAGGGCTGCTGGAAAGCGAGAAAGCGGGGGAGTTAGACTCCCGAACGCCTACGACTTCGCGAAATCAACATGCAACCCAGCGTCTTCACGCGGAGTCGGCGTCGCTCTGTGCGGGTTGAAAGCATCGGGATCATGCACGCATTTGTTGTCGAGATGTCGACTACGGTCAATGGAGAATTTTCAACAGGCCGATGGAAACTGCCGCAGCACTACCCGCCAAGCGCTTCAAGCCCCATTATCAATGCTGTCTCGACCGTCTTGCGCCTGACATAATCCCGGCCTTGATTGTCGAAGAGGTGTTTCTCCGCGCTTGGCTCTTCGCCAGTCACGGCCAAGCCAAACCACACAAGCCCGACCGGCTTTTCGGCCGTGCCGCCGTCCGGCCCGGCAATGCCGGTGACTGCCAGGGCGATGCCCGCATGAGAGCGGGCCAGCGCACCTGCCGCCATCTCCAGCGCCGTCTCACGCGACACGGCGCCGTGCGCTTCGAGCGTCGCGCGAGAGACGCCGAGCATCTCCACCTTCGCTTCGTTCGAATAGGTCACGAAGCCACGGTCGACCATCGAGGACGAGCCGGGAATGTCGGTCAGCAGCGCGATGATCATGCCGCCGGTGCAGGATTCGGCCGTCGCGGATAGAATTCCCTCGCGATGGCAGGCTTTCAGAAATCGATCCGCAAGGCCGGCAAGGTCGCTCATCCCGGCAAACTCCCCGGATAGACCACGGTTGCGGTGGCGATCGCGGCGATGCCTTCTTCCCGCCCGACAAAGCCGAGCTTCTCGTTTGTCGTTGCCTTCACCGAAACCCGGTCGGCGGAAATCTTCAGCATCCCCGACAGCGCCTGCGTCATCGCCTCGCGATGCGGCCCTATACGCGGCGCTTCGCAGATCAGCGTGATGTCGGCATTGGCGATCCGCCCACCACGCTCGCGCACCAGTGCTGCCGCATGCTCCACGAAAATGCGCGATGCGGCGCCCCGCCATTGCGGGTCGGAAGGTGGAAAGTGGGTGCCGATATCGCCCGCGCCGCAAGTGGCCAGCAGCGCGTCGGTCAGCGCATGCAGTGCGACATCCGCGTCTGAATGGCCGGAGAGGCGCTTGCTGTGCGGGATCGCGACGCCGCACAGCGTCACCGCATCGCCCACTTCAAAGGCGTGTACGTCATAGCCGTTTCCGGTGCGCACATCTGGAAAGGTCGTGTCGTCGTCCAGCCGTGCGTTTGCCATCTCGATATCCCGTGCGAATGTCAGCTTGATGTTTTGCGGATCGCCTTCGACCAGCGCGACGGCCATTCCCGCCCATTCCGCGATTGATGCATCGTCCGTAAAATCCTGCTTGCCGGATGCCTCTGCTTCGCGATGAGCCCTGAGGATCGGCGCGAACGGAAATCCCTGCGGTGTCTGTGCGGCAAACAGCCCATCGCGCTGCACGGTCTGCTCGATCAGCCGGTCTGCGGTCGCCCGTTTGATCGTTTCCACCAGCGGCAGCGCGGGGATGGCGCCGCGTTCGGGGCCAAGTGCGGCAACCACCCGGTCGATCAGCGCAGGGCCCGCGAAAGGCCGTACGGCATCATGGATCAACACCGCGTCGGGCGTTTCGTCCTCCAGCGCTTCCAAAGCCAGGCGCACCGAAACCTGACGGCTGTCGCCACCCATTACGACGCGCACGCGTTCCGCCAGCGCGCCCGCCACTTCGTGAAACAGCGGCCTGTCGTCCGCATGAATCGCAACAACGACGCTCCCGATGCGCGGGTGAGCGAGAAATGTTTCCAGCGTATGTGCGATTATCGCTTTGCTGCCGAGGCGGCGATACTGCTTGGGTCCGTCCGCCTTGCCGGCGCGTTCGCCGCGCCCCGCCGCAACGATGACAGCCGCAAGCTGTCGCGGAAAAGTGTGGTGATCGTCTGGACCGCGCGTCATGAGTTGAGCCATAGGTGCGTGCGTTACGCAATGCCAGAGCCTGTTCAGGAATTTTGACCGCGACAACAGTTCGCGGTTGCGCTGCGGTGCCTGTCTGTCTAGGAATTCGGCACAAAGGAGCTATGCCGTGTTTTTAGGCAGCACTAACCCTGCGATCCTCGCTCAGCCGCTCGATGTCGGCGGGGTAACGATTCGCAATCGCGTCTTCCTGGCGCCGATGTCGGGCGTCACCGACCTGCCGTTCCGGGAGCGTGCCTACGCGCATGGCGCGGGTCTGGTCGTCTCGGAAATGGTCGCCAGCGGCGAACTCGCCAAAGGGCGTGGCGACACGGTGCGCCGCATCCGCCGCGCCGGCAACGTCACCCACGTCGTGCAACTGGCCGGGCGGGAAGCCGCGGCAATGGTCGAAGCCGCGCGGATAGCCGAAGGCGAGGGGGCTGACATCGTGGACATCAATATGGGCTGCCCAGCCAAGAAGGTGACCGGCGGCTATTGCGGTTCGGCGCTGATGCGCGATCTGGATCAGGCGGTTTCCCTCATCGATGCGGTGATTGGCGCGATCTCGCGGCCGGTGACGGTCAAGATGCGGCTCGGCTGGGACGATGACAGCCGCAACGCACCGGAATTGGCGCGCCGCGCCGAACAGTCGGGCGTTCGCATGGTCACCGTCCACGGCCGCACACGATGCCAGTTCTACGAGGGCAGGGCGGATTGGCCGGCCATTGCTGCCGTCAGGGCAGCGGTGACGATTCCGCTGGTGGCGAATGGCGACGTGGCGTCGCCCGCCGATGCCGCGCGCATTCTGCAACA
>Ga0190271_10000057_pt1 | contig 63028 bp, 57 predicted proteins | sample Popmic356T_FD_133747 | JGI IMG/M metagenome (GOLD analysis project Ga0190271, IMG submission 133747) | Populus adjacent soil microbial communities from riparian zone of Weber River, Utah, USA - 356 T | ecosystem: Environmental > Terrestrial > Soil > Riparian zone | place: USA: Utah | collected...
AAGAAGATCGCTGCCCTGAAGCGTGCCGCCGGCAAGCCGCCGCTGCTGCTGTCGGCTGTATCGGGCGAGGGCGTGACCGAAGTGCTGCGGGCTTTGATGCGCGAGATCGAGGGGATTGTGGAGGGGGCGTCGTTATGACCTCCCTCAAGAAATACCGCCGTATCACTGTAAAGATCGGCTCGGCCCTGCTGGTCGACCGCACAACCGGCCTGAAACGCGAATGGCTGGCGTCGCTGGTCAGCGACATTGCCGAGCTGACCGAACGCGGAACCGAAATGCTTGTCGTTTCCTCCGGCGCGATCGCACTGGGGCGCACGATCCTCGGCCTCAAGGGCAAGGCGCTGAAGCTTGAGGAAAGCCAGGCTGCAGCCGCCGTTGGCCAGATCGCGCTATCTTCCGCCTGGGCCTATGAACTGGCCCGGTGCGGGTTGAAATCCGGCCAGGTACTGGTGACGCTGGGCGATACCGAGGAGCGCCGTCGCTATCTCAATGTGCGGGCCACCATTTCGACGCTGCTGAAGATGAAGGCGGTGCCGGTCATCAACGAGAACGACACGGTGGCCACCTCCGAGATCCGCTACGGCGACAATGATCGGTTGGCGGCGCGCGTCGCCACCATGATGGGTGCCGACCTGCTGGTGCTGCTGTCCGACATTGACGGCCTCTATACCGCTCCACCAGCGAAGGACCCCAACGCGGTTTTCCTGCCGCTGGTCGAGCGCATCACCCCTGAGATCGACGCCATGGCGGGCGGCGCGGCCTCGGAGCTGTCACGCGGCGGCATGCGCACCAAGATCGACGCCGGCAAGATCGCCGTTGCCGCCGGCACGGCCATGATCATCACCTCAGGCACGCGGCTTTCGCCCTTGCTGGCGATCGAGCGTGGCGAACGCGCCACGTTCTTCAAGCCGAGCCAGAACCCGGTCAAGGGTTACAAGAGCTGGATCGCCGGCCAGCTCGAACCGGCCGGCCGGATGACCGTCGATGCGGGCGCGATCGGCGCGCTGCTGTCAGGCAAATCGCTTCTGGCCGCGGGCGTGCGTAAGGTCGAAGGCAATTTCGCGCGCGGCGACACGGTTGCCATTCTGTCGCCGGAGGGCCGCGAGATCGCCCGGGGCCTTGCCGCCTACGACGCAGCCGATGCCGTGCGCATCGCCGGCATGAAATCTGCCGAAATCGAGACCGTGTTGGGCTATCAGCCGCGCTCGGCGATGATCCACCGCGACGATCTCGTGGTCGGCCGCAGCGAGCTAGAAAGCGGCGCGTAGGCTTTGTTGCGCGAGAGATGGTTTGAGGGCTGGACCACGGCCTCGCCGTTGCCCACATAAGGCAGTCCGGTATAGAGACATCGGATCACGCCGCCATCGAGGCAAACGATGCTGACCAGACACGAGACTTCCCCCGCGGACACCTCTGCGCTGATGGCCGAAATCGGCCGCCGGGCACGGGCCGCCGCGCGGCCATTGGCCATTGCATCCGCCGAACGCAAGCATGCGGCTTTGGTCGCCATGGCCGACGCCGTGCTGCGCGACGACCGGGCAATCCTCGACGCTAACGCCATCGATGTCGCCAATGGCGAGGAAGCCGGCTTGTCCCGGGCGATGATGGATCGGCTGAGGCTGACGCCAGACCGCATTCGCGACATCGCCGATGGCATTCGGTCAATCGCCGGCCTGCGCGACCCGATCGGCGAAGTCACGGCCGGCTGGGACCGGCCCAATGGCCTGCGCATTGAACGCGTGCGCACGCCGCTCGGCGTCATCGGCGTGATCTATGAAAGCCGCCCCAATGTCACCGCCGATGCCGGCGCGCTGTGCTTGAAAGCTGGCAATGCCGTGATCCTGCGTGGCGGATCGGACTCCCTGAATTCATCGCTGGCGATCCACGCCTGCCTGGTAGAGGGTCTGAAGGCGGCGAAGCTCCCTGAGGACGCCATCCAACTGGTTCCCGTCGCCGACCGCGCTGCGGTGGGCGAGATGCTGAAAGGGCTCGACGGCAATCTTGACGTCATCATTCCCCGCGGCGGTCGCAGCCTGGTCGAGCGAGTGCAGACGGAGGCGCGTGTCCCGGTCTTTGCCCACCTCGAAGGCATCTGCCACGTCTACATCGACAAATCGGCTAAGCTGGACATGGCGGTTGGCGTGACGGTCAATGCCAAGATGCGGCGCACTGGCATTTGCGGCGCGGCTGAAACCCTGCTGGTCGATCGCTCGGTGTCGGGAACCCACCTCGTGCCGATCCTGGACGCCCTGCAGGCCGCGGGCTGCGAGATCCGCGCCAGCGACGAGGTCCGCAAGGCCTTCCCCGCAGCGAAACCCGCGAGCAGCGCCGATTGGACCACGGAATATCTCGACGCGATCATTTCGGTGAAGCTTGTCGATGGCATTGCCGACGCCATCGAGCATATAGAGACGCACTCCTCGCATCACACCGAAGCGATCATCGCCGAGGACGCCGCTGTGGTCGAACGCTTCTTCAACGAGATCGATTCCGCAATCCTGCTGCACAACGCCTCGACCCAATTCGCCGATGGTGGCGAGTTCGGCATGGGCGCTGAAATCGGCATCGCGACGGGCCGCATGCACGCCCGTGGCCCGGTCGGCGTCGAGCAACTGACCTCGTTCAAATACCGGGTGCACGGGACCGGCCAGGTGAGGGGTTGAACACTGCGGCCCTTACCCTCCTCCTTGTGGGGAGGGTTGCCGCGCAGCAGCGGGGTGGCGGTCGGCCGGTTCATTCGGCAATCGCGCGGTCATCGATTGTCGAGATTGTGGCCCCTCATTGACAGGATCACCCCCATCCCGCTCGGCTCCGCCGATCGACCCTCCCCACAAGGGAGAGGGTAAGGTTGCGCCCTACCTCCGCATGCCTTTCGCCACCAACGGGATGCAGGTGGGGCTTTTCGGCGGCTCGTTCAACCCGCCGCATGCCGGCCATTTGCTGGTGGCCGAGATTGCCATGCGTCGGCTGGCGCTCGATCAATTGTGGTGGATCGTCACCCCCGGCAATCCGCTGAAGAGCACGCGCGAGCTTGCGCCACTGGCGGAGCGTCTGGCGACGTCGAAGGCGATTGCCGAGGATCCGCGCATCAAGATCACCGCCTTCGAGGCGGCGCACAATGTGCGCTATACCGCCGATACGCTGGCGCTGATCAAGGCGCGCAATCCCGGCGTCGACTTCGTCTGGATCATGGGCGCGGATAATCTGCGCGACTTTCATCGCTGGCAGCGCTGGCGCCAGATCGCCATGACCTTTCCGATCGCGGTCATCGACCGCCCCGGCGCGACGCTGTCGTTCTTGTCCTCGGTGATGGCCAAAACCTTTGACTACGCCCGCATCGACGAAGCGGATGCACCGAAGCTTGCGCATCGCAAGGCGCCCGCCTGGACTTTTATCCACGGCCCGCGCTCGATTTTGTCCTCGACGGCGATCCGCCAGGCCGTTGCAGGCGGCGGGGCTGTTGGATGATCACGCTCTACCACTGCGCGAACGCGCGCTCGTTGCGGGTGCTGTGGGCACTCGAAGAGCTTGAGCTTGGCTATGAGTTGAAGATGCTGCCGTTTCCGCCGCGCTTCCTGGCGCGCGACTATCTGGAGATCAATCCGCTCGGGACGATCCCCTTCCTGATCGACGGCGAGACGCGAATGACCGAGTCGTCCGCGATCTGCCACTATCTTGCCGCGCGTGAGAACAGCGCGCTCGCTGTCGCGCCGCACGAGCCAGGCTTCGGCGCCTATCTCAACGGACTGTTTCAGGGCGAGGCGACGCTGACCTTTCCCCAGACGGTGGTGATCCGTTTCAGCCGCTGGCGCGAGGACCAGAACAAGCCGGATGTAGCGGCGGAATACTCCAGGTGGTTCAAGGCGCGGCTGCGCATGGCCGAGCAAATCCTGGCCGGCGCGGACTATTACGCCGCGGATCGCTTCACTGTGGCTGACATTTCCATCGGCTACGCGCTCATGCTGGCCATAGCGCTTGGGTTGGATGACGGATTCTCGGAACGCCTGCGCGACTATTGGGACCGGCTCTCCTCGCGTCCGGCGTTTCTGCGGGCGCAGGTCTCACAGGCGAAAGCCGGCGAGGAACAGGGTGTTCCCGGCAGCTTTATCTAAGGCATGTCGCCCAAAAGTGCGCAGCGGTTTGGGAGAGCGACATGCACCGATCAAGACTTGGAGCGCGTCGCGTGAGTCGGCTTAGACGCAACGCTCTAAGCCTGCCCAAGCGCCTTTGGCGCGCTCTGTTCATCCAGCCAGGGACTTTCGAATCCAAGCCGGGTCAGCCCGGTCCGGGCTTCGCGCGAGCGCATGAACAGCTTCCACAACAGGCCGCTGCGATAATTCTCCATCATCGCGACGATCGGCCCCTGATTTACCGCGAGATAGGTGCGGGCGTACCAATTGTCCTGGTCGCTGAAGGCGTCGACGAAGCCGAAGCGGCCCCACAGGCGTGGCCTGCGCAGAAAGCCGCGCAGCGCGCGCATCGACTCCTGCGGCAGGTAGGGCAGGCTCGACAGCGCCGCCGTTGGGGCGATAACGCCTGCATCGTTGACCGGACAGAAGGCGCGATAGCGCGATGGCCCATGCGCTGCCGTCAGGCCCCAGCTGTCTTCGCCGTAGCCAGCGAAGCCGTGTGGATTGGCGACGCAATGGGCATGGTTGATGCGGGCATGCCGAAGGTTCTGCTCCCAATAGTCGGCGTGGCGGTCCCGTAGCCCGCGCGGGTCGATGCCGCAGAAAGAATAATGCGCGAAGAAAAGCGGTCCGCCATAATCGACGCCGAGCGGCAGTTCGACGCCGTGGAAAGTACGGCCGTTGCGGAAGGATAGCGCAGTGGCGAATCCCTCATGGTAGATGTCGGGGTCGATCGGATGCCTCTCCGAGGCGGCCGCCAGCACATAGGCAATCAGGCATTCGTTCCAGCCGGCGATCCGCAGATCCATGTCCCAACTATGGTTGGGGCTCCAATGCCAGGTGAGGTGCCGCTCGCCCCGTGTGAACCACGCCCAATCGACGCCAGCCCATAGACCCTCGATTCGACTGCGCAGCGTCGCCTCCGCTTCGCCTGGCTGGTCGAAATATTCGCGCGCGCAGATCAGGCCCTGCAGCAGCAGAGCCGTTTCGACCAGATCGGCGCCGTCGTCGCGCCGCGTCAGCGGCACCACGGCGCCGGTTACCGCGTTCAGGAAGTGCGGGAAGGCGCCATGATGGCGCTCGGCTCTCTCCAGGAAGCTCAGGATGCGATCGAGGCGCTGCACCGCCGCCGTCCGGTCGACCCAGCCGCGCTCCACCGCCACGACAATCGCCATGACACCGAAGCCGGTGCCGCCGACAGCAACCAGGTCGTTGTTTGGATCGCCCGTGGTCTTCTGTCGATCACGGGCGCAGCCGCTGGCCTGATGAGCACCTTCCCAGAAGAAGCGGAACGTCTGGCGCTGCACCGCCTCCAGCAGTCCGTCCGGCTCAATGTCAGGATGCGGTCGGGGATTCACGACGGTGCGCGATTGACTGCGTTGCATGACGGCGTGCTCGATCAGGGTTCTCCAGAGCGCTGCGGCGCTCAATTGGCAGCCCATTTCCAGCATGCACGATTCGGTGACGTCCGTCTTGAGTCGGGATTGTCCATCATCGGGCCTTCCTGAGACAACACATTCACCCCGGAAAACAGGTCGAAACAGGCGAAGCGTGACGGGAAGGCCGCACACAAGCATCGGAATGGGGCGTTAGTCTGTCCTCCACCAATTGGGCGTCTTGAAACTGTCAGGGAACTGCGCCTATCTTCAGGGTGTCATCCATCCGGGTGATTTGGTTGTTCTTGATCGGAAAGGAAAACCTCCTGAGAACAGCATTGCGGAAGAAGGCCGAAATCGTGCCTTCGCCGGCCGGGATCAGCGAATTTGACGCATCCTCCCGCGCCCTCGACATAGTCCTTGCCAGTCTGGAAGACTCCAAGGCCGAAGATATCGTCTCCATCGACATTCACAGGAAATCCAGTCTCGGTGACTTCATGGTCATCGCGTCGGGCCGTTCCAACCGCCATGTCGCGGCGGTGGCCGACCACCTGATCAAGGCGTTGAAGGACGCCGGCATGGGTCAGGCGCGCGTCGAAGGCCTGCCGAGCGCGGACTGGGTGCTGATCGATGCCGGCGATGTGATCGTGCACGTCTTCCGACCCGAGATCCGCGAGTTCTACAACATCGAGAAGATGTGGCAGGCGCCGGACCTCGAGGACGAGACGATTCACTAGCCGCGCCGACAGCGCGAGGCGGCTATGAGACTTGGCTTGATTGCCGTGGGCCGAATGAAAGCCGGCCCCGAGCGGGAATTGGCCAGCCGTTATCTCGGCCGCTTCGCAAAGCTCGGCCCGTCGCTGGGTCTTGAGTTCGCCGGCGTCGACGAGCTCCCTGAAAGTCGCGCGGCCAGCGCCGATCTGCGCCGCCGCGACGAGGCGGACCGCATTCAGGCGCGGCTGCCCGCTGGCGCCGCCGTCATTCTCCTTGATGAGCGCGGCCGCAATCTTTCCTCTGACGAATTCTCGGCGAAGCTGGGCGGTCTGCGCGACGCAGCGACGCGCCACGCCGCGCTCATCATTGGCGGGCCGGACGGGCATGAGGCTGCGATGCGCGACCGCGCCGGGCTCGTTCTGTCCTTCGGTGCGCAAACCTGGCCGCACCAGATGGTGCGCATCATGCTGGCCGAGCAGCTTTATCGCGCTGCGACGATTCTCTCCGGCCATCCCTACCATCGGGTGTGAGGCGCGCCTACGGAGCTCGGGAATCGGGCGCATTTGCGTGGTTGCATCGTCGTCCGTTGCCCCTGTGCATTATGGTTGATGGTTCGTTAAGAAACCGGTCGCTATTGTCGTTGGCGGACGGACTCAACGATGCTGCGACGGATTTTGAATGGACGAGCGGGAATGATCCTGCGCTGCCTGCTGGCAGCATGGGCGCTTTTCTGCATCCTGTTGTCCGCCAGCGCGCAGGAGACCGCCGCCATCCCGGATGCGCAGGCGGAAAGCCGCGCCGAATTCGAGCGGATCAGCCGCGAGATCGTCCTGTCCGACGAGAAAGTCGCCAAGCTTGCCGCCGATATCGCGACGCTTCGCAAGGACCACGCCACCATCACCGCGGCACTGATCCAGTCGGCGAAGACCGAGAAGAAACTTGACGACGACATTGAGGAGATTTCGGATCGCCTGGGGCGCCAGAAGGCGCAGGAAGACGTCATCCGGCGCTCGCTCTGGGCCCGGCGCGACGTGCTTGCGGAAGTTCTCGGCGGCCTGGAGCGCATGGGCCTCAACCCGCCCCCGGCGATCCTGGTGACACCGCACGACGCATTGTCGTCGGTGCGCAGCGCCATCCTGCTGGGCGCCGTGGTGCCGGGGCTTCGTCACGAGACGGACCTGCTGATGGCCGATTTGCAGGAACTCTCGCGGCTGTCGGCTTCCATCGCGGCGGAACGGGACCGCCTCGCCGGCACTGCAGCCGAACTGGTGGCGGAGAAGAAAAAACTCTCGTTCCTGCTGACCGAGAAGGACAGGCTGGCCGGCGAGAACGAGGCGGCCATTGAAGCCGAGCGCAACCGCTCCACCCAGCTCGCCCGCAAGTCCCGCAGCCTGAAGGAGCTTATTGCCGGCCTGGAGGCGGAGGCCGAGAAGAAGCGCAAGGCGGAGGAAGCCGAGCGTAAGGCCGAAGAAGAGCGCGCCCGGCGCGAGGACCAATTGGCCGCCTTGCCGGTGCCTGAGAAGCACCGTCTGGTGGGTGCGGTTGATTTCGACGCACTTCGCGGCCAGCTCTCTCTGCCGGTCAGCGGCAAGCGAAACAAGCGGTTCGGAGCGAAGGACGGACTGGGCGGGACCATGCATGGCGACATGGTTGCGACACAATCGGGCGCGACAGTTACTTCGCCGGTCGATGCGAGCGTGCTCTATGCGGGCCCGTTCCGGTCTTACGGTCAACTCTTGATCCTAGACGCCGGCGATGGCTATCATATTGTGTTGGCGGGAATGGGTCGAATCATGGTGGCGCAGGGCCAGGCCGTTCTTGCCGGCGAGCCGGTTGGGGCGATGGCTGAGGCAAGATTTGCCAGCAATGCCGACAGGGTGATTGGAAATACGGGTCCGGAACTCTATGTTGAGTTTCGAAAAGACGGAAAATCCGTGGATCCGGGCCGCTGGTGGATGGATCGCTAAGCAGGCTCGAAGTTCTGGAAGGACTGGAAATGATGCGGAAATTGTCCCTGCTGGTGGCTGGAGCGCTGATGGGCGCGTCCGCGATGAGCCTCGTCTATGGCGGCGTCGGCTCACCCGCCAATGCCGCGGGCTCGGAAACCTATCGGCAACTCGCGATCTTCGGCGATATTTTCGAGCGCGTGCGCGGACAGTATGTCACGCCCCCGGACGAGAAGTCGCTGGTGGAGAACGCCATCAACGGCATGCTCACCTCGCTCGATCCGCACTCGTCCTACCTCAATCCGGAAGCCGCGAAGGATATGCGGGTCCAGACCAAGGGTGAATTCGGCGGTCTCGGCATTGAGGTCACCATGGAAAACGAGCTCGTCAAGGTGATCACGCCGATCGACGACACGCCGGCCGCCAAGGCTGGCGTTCTCGCGGGCGACTTCATTGCCAAGATCGATGGCGAGGAAGTGCGTGGCCTGACGCTCAACGACGCCGTCGAAAAGATGCGCGGGCCGGTGAACACGCCCATCAAGCTGACAATTCTTCGTGAAGGCGCCGACAAGCCGATCGAACTAAGCGTCGTGCGCGACATCATCAAGGTCAAGGCTGTTAAGTACCGTGTCGAAAACGATGTCGGCTACATGAAGATTACCTCCTTCACCGAGAAGACATTCGACGATCTCGACAATGCGATCGAGACCATCCAGAAGCAGATCCCGGCGGACAAGCTGAAGGGCTATGTGCTTGACCTCCGCCTCAATCCGGGTGGTCTGCTCGACCAGGCGGTCAGCGTTTCCGATGCCTTCCTCGACCGCGGCGAGATTGTCTCGACGCGCGGCCGCGATCCGAAGGATGTCTCCCGCTTCGACTCCCGGCCGGGCGATATGATCGACGGCAAGCCGTTGATCGTTCTGGTCAATGGCGGTTCCGCCAGCGCTTCGGAGATTGTCGCCGGCGCGTTGCAGGACCATCGCCGCGCGACGGTCGTCGGCACGCAATCGTTCGGCAAGGGATCGGTCCAGACGATCATCCCGCTGGCCGAGAATGGCGCGCTGAGGCTGACGACGGCCCTCTATTACACGCCGTCGGGCAAGTCGATCCAGGGCAAGGGCATCACCCCTGACATCAAGGTGGAACAGCCGCTGCCGGATGATCTGAAGGGGCGTGACCTGACCCGTGGCGAGTCCGATCTCAAGGGCCACATCAAGGGCCAGGAGGAGAGCGACGAAGGGTCGGGCTCTGCCGCTTACGTGCCGCCGGAGCCGAAAGACGACCTGCAGCTCAACTACGCTCTCGCGCTGCTGCGTGGGGAGAAGACCGATCCATCTTTCCCGCCTAATCCCGACAAAGCGGCGATGAAGCAGTAAATTGCGGGGGCGGCTCAGGCCGCCCTTTCTATGTGTCCCCGTAAGCTAGTGTGATGCGTAATCCTGCGCTTCGATGCGCAGGATTTTTTCCGAGTCTTGGTTGCGTCGCGCCGCTGGAGGGATGCGCATAGTGCTCGTCAAGGAAATAGACCGCCCGTTGGGTCAATCTCTGCCGCCCAGGGGCCAGGCTGCGCGCCAGCCTATCGGGAAGACTAGGATCGTCACCGGCCTCGCCATTGTCGGACTGTTGGGCCTTTCGGCCCTGATCGCAATGCAGCGGGACGCCATCCATGACCCGGCTCCGGTGGAGGTGGCTGTTGTCGAGCCGCTGTCCGGCCCGTCCGGCTCTGCGCAAATTCCGGTTCCGAGCCAGGCTGCCGAATCTCCATCGATCATCTCCGTCGGGAAAGCACCGGCGAACAGCAGCGGCGTCATCACGATCAGTGATCCCGCCGCGGAATCCCGCAATTTGCGCACCGCGCATCTGCCGGATAGGGCGCTTATCGAGGACAGCCCGAAAGGTCCGCTGCCGATGCGCGCCGCCGATGGCCGCAGGCCCTTCGACGTTTATGCGCGGCCCTGGTCGGGCGCGCGCGGGGCGCGCGTCGCCATCGTCATCGGCGGGCTTGCCGTTTCGCAGACGGGCACGCAAGCCGCCATCAACAAGCTTCCGCCGGAAGTGACCTTGGCGTTTGCGTCGCAAGGCAACAGCATAGGCAGATGGATGCAGAATGCGCGCCAGCGTGGCCACGAGATCCTGATGCAGGTGCCGCTAGAGCCGTTCGACTATCCGAGCGTGAACCCCGGCCGGACCACCTTGACGGTAGAAGCGAGCCCGCAGGAGAACATCGAGAACCTGCATTGGGCTTTGGCGCGCACTACAAACTACACCGGTGTGATGAACTACATGGGCGCGCGTTTCGTCGCCGAGCCAAGCGCAGTCGGCGTCATGATGGCGGAGTTGGGCAAGCGCGGCCTGCTCTTCCTGGATGACGGCAGCTCGGCACGCAGTCTCGCGCCGGACGAGGCCCGGAAGAACGGCGTGCCGATCGCCACTGGCGACACGATCATCGATGACGTTCAGGATCGCGGTGCAATCCTGAAGAAGCTCGACCAATTGGAGGCGACCGCGCGCGCAAAGGGCTTCGCCGTGGGAACGGGCTCGGCCTTCGGAACAACCGTCGACACGGTTACTTCCTGGGTGAACGAAGCAAAGAAGCGGGGCATCGAGATCGTGCCGATTTCGGCCGTCGCCAGCGACCCCGAGAAGAGCTAGAAATCTCCGATGGCCAAGTCGAAGAAACCCGTCGATCCGGCGGACCTGCCCTATCGTCCCTGCGTCGGCGCAATGGTGCTGAACGGCGCGGGGCTGGTCTGGGTCGGCCGGCGCAAATTCGAACCGGACAGCGAGACGGGCGATCGGCCGCAGCTCTGGCAGATGCCGCAGGGCGGCATCGACAAGGGTGAAGAACCGCTCGAAGCGGCGCGGCGTGAAATCTTCGAAGAGACCGGAATGGAGAGCCTGAAGCTGCTCGCTGAAGCGCCCAACTGGGTCAACTACGATCTGCCGGCCGACAGGATCGGCATCACCTGGGGCGGCAAGTACCGCGGTCAGACGCAGAAATGGTTCGCTTTTCGCTTCCATGGCGACGAGCGGGAGGTCCGCATCAATCCCCCGCCGGAGGGTCACAAAGCGGAATTCGGCGATTGGGCATGGCGGCCGATGGGTGATCTTCCGGGCCTCATCGTCCCCTTCAAGCGCAAGGTCTATGAAGAGGTCGTGGCGGCGTTCAGGCACCTCGCCGACGCTTGATCTTCAGCCTGCGGAATGATGCGCGGGGTCGCCGCCATCGGCAGGTGGCCCTAGGGCTCTGTGCAAGCCTGGTCGCTGCCGGCGATCCTTCCGCAGTTGCGGTAGGCCCGGTTGGTCTCTACTGATTGCCATAGTGCATCTGGGTTCGGACAGAGGAAATGGCGGCGGAAGCTCGGATAGTGGCCGGCGAAACTTGGGACATGCCTGTGGCCCCCTCCGCCGCGGTCGCCGGCGCGATCCTGACCGTCGATCTCGGCGCCGTCCGACAGAACTATCGCACGCTGAAGAAAAAGCTGGGCGGCGTTTCCTGTGCCGGCGTCGTGAAGGCGAACGGCTACGGACTTGGGGCGGCCGAGGTCTGCCGGGCGCTGATGGGCGAGGGCTGCGACACCTTTTTCGTAGCCCTTCTGTCGGAAGGCCTGGCGCTGCGAGAAGCGATCGGTGCAGCGGCTATCATCTATGTCTTGAGCGGCTTGGCGCCGGGCAGCGAAGCCGAGGCCGTTGCTGCGAATCTTCGCCCCGTCCTCAACAGCCTCGACCAGATCAACGCCTGGCGAATGACGGCGGGACGCGCCGGGCGCAAGCTGGCCGCGGCACTCCAGGTCGATAGCGGCATGGCCAGGTTCGGTATGACGCCCCATGAGGTCGACGAGGTCGGCGCGAATCTGTCGATTTTGGATGGTATCGAGATCGCCCTCGTCATGAGTCATCTTGCCTGCGCCGACGAGCCGGATCATCCCGCCAACGAATTGCAGCGCCGCGCCTTCGAGGCATTGCGCGTAAAGCTGCCCGCCGCACCCGCGTCCTTCGCCAACTCGTCGGGCATATTCCTTGGTGCGCCCTATCATTTCGATCTCGGCCGCCCGGGCGTTGCGCTCTACGGCGTCAATCCGACGCCCGGCAGGCCCAACCCGATGCAGCCCGTGGTTCGACTGGACGTGAAGGTCGTGCAGTCGCGCAACGTCGAAATCGGCATCGGCGTCGGCTATGGCCATTCGCTGGTGGTGGAGAAGCCGACTTCGCTCGCAACGATAACGCTGGGCTACGCCGATGGCTGGCATCGCCGCGCCGCCGGGGCCGCATGGTTTGGGGATGTACGGCTGCCGATCGCCGGCCGGGTATCGATGGATTCGATCATTCTGGATACATCGGAGCTGCCGCCGGATTCGCTGAAGGCGAACGATCTGGTTGAAATGATCGGTCCGCACCAGTCGGTCGACGATGTCGCTGGCTACGCCGGGACAATCGGCTATGAAATCCTGACCGGACTGGGCAGCCGTTTCCATCGGCGATACGTTGGCGGCTGATCGTGACAGACGTGCGTTTGAGGGAGCGTCGATGAGAGTTCTGATCCTTGGCAGTGGGGTGATCGGCGTCACGGCCGCTTACTACCTCGCGGAGGCCGGCCACGAGGTCGAGGTGGTAGACCGCCAATCCGGTCCTGCGCTGGAAACGAGCTTCGCCAACGCCGGCGAGGTGTCGCCCGGCTATGCCTCGCCCTGGGCCGGGCCGGGTGTTCCCGTCAAGGCGGTGAAATGGCTGCTCATGCATTTCGGCCCGCTGGTCATCCGCCCGAAAGTCGATCCGGCAATGATCGTGTGGGTGCTGCAAATGCTGCGCAACTGCACGTCGGCGCGCTACGCCATCAATAAGGCGCGCATGGTTCCGATCGCCGAGTACAGCCGCGACTGCTTGAAGGCGCTGCGGGCCGAGACCGGCATCGAATACGATGATCGGGCGCAGGGCACGCTGCAACTCTTCCGCACACAGTCGCAGGTGGACCACACCGGCGGCGACATCGAGGTGCTCAAGGAATTCGGCGTGCCCTATGAAGTCCTGGACCCGGAGGGCTGCGTTCGCGCGGAACCGGCGCTTGCCGGCGTGCGCGAAAAATTCAAGGGCGGGCTGCGCCTGCCCGGTGACGAGACCGGCGACTGCAAGATATTCACCGAGCGGCTGGCCAGGCTGGCTGAAGCGCGCGGCGTCAAGTTCCGCTTCAACACAGCGATCAAGGGCTTTGCCACCGAGGCCGGACGGATCGCCGGCGTCGACACCAGCGCCGGTGTGCTGAAGGCCGACCTCTATGTTGCGGCGATGGGCAGCTACACGCCTGTCATGATGCGTCCGCTGGGCCTGACCGTGCCGGTCTTCCCGATCAAGGGCTATTCGATCACCGTGCCGATCACCGATCCCGATGGCGCGCCGGTTTCGACCGTCATGGACGAGACCTACAAGGTGGCGATCACGCGGCTCGGCGACCGCATTCGGGTCGGCGGTACGGCCGAAATTTCCGGTTACGATATGGCGTTACGTGATGCCCGGCGGGCAACGCTGGAACATTCGGTCGGCGACCTCTTCCCTAGAGGGGGCGACGTCTCGAAGGCGACGTTCTGGTGCGGCTTGCGGCCGATGACCCCCGACGGGCCGCCGATCATCGGCAAGACCCGCTACGACAACCTCTACCTCTCGACCGGCCACGGCACGCTGGGCTGGACCATGGCCTGCGGCTCCGGCCGCGTGTTGGCCGATATGGTTTCGGGCAGGAAGCCGGATGTCGACATGAGCGAACTGGGGCTGAGCCGCTACGGCTGATACCCGCTACGCTTTCGCCGCGGCGCCGAATCGGCCCTTGGAGAATTGCTGGTCGGCGAGCACGCCGATCAGGATCACCGATCCCATCACCGCGAAGTTGAGCGAACTCGGAATGCCGAGCAGGTTGACCAGGTTCTGAAGTACCTGCAGCAGGATGGTGCCCAGCACCACGCCGACGATGGAGCCTTCGCCGCCGCGCAGCGAGCAGCCGCCGAGAACAGCCGCGGCGATGGCGTAGAGCTCGTAGAAATTGCCATGCGTCGAGGGCGAGATCGACTTCGTGTACATGGCAAAGAAGATCGCCGCGACCGCGGTCAGCACGGCGCAGATCACATAGGCGGCGATTATGACGCGGTCGGTGCGGATGCCGGAGTAGCGCGCCGCCTCCTCGTTCTTGCCGACGGCCAGAAGATGGCGCCCGAACACCGAGCGGTGCAGCACCACCCACATCACCGCCGCCACCACGACCATCACCATGAAGGAATGCGGCACGCCCCAGCTGCGGCCCGTGGTCAGCCACTCCAGCGTCGGGAAGCTGGTGCCGAAATAGAAGCCGACGGTGCCGTCGCTCGTATAGAAACGCGCCAGCCCGCGATAGATCAGCAGGCCGCACAGCGTCACGATGAAGGGCTGCATGTGCATCTTGGTGATCAGCAGCCCGTGGGCGAGGCCGATCAGCACGCCGATCGCGATCATCAGCAGCACCGCCAGCGGCCACGCCACCTCGTAGGTCACGATCAAATCGACGAACAGCACGCCCAGCAGCGCGATGATCGAGCCGACGGACAATTCGATGCCGCCCGTGATGATGACGAAGGCTTGGCCGACGGCGAAGAGCCCGAACAGCCCGATCAGATTGGCGGTGTTGGCGATGTTGATGGGCGAGACGAACAGCGGCTGGCGTATGGCAACGATCGCCCCCACCACCACGATGAGCACAAGCAGGCCGACATCGTTTCTGTTCATGCTCGCCCCTATGCCGCCAGATCCGGCTTGGCCCCGACTGCCAGCCGCAACACATTCTGTTCGCTGAAATCCTTGCGCTGAAGATAGCCGGCGATCGCGCCCTCGTGCATCACCGCGATGCGGTCGCTGACGCCGATGACCTCCTCCATGTCGCTCGAAATCATCAGCACGGCGACGCCGGCGTCAGCCAGGCCCCGCAGCATCTCGTAGATTTCCTTCTTGGCACCGACATCGACGCCGCGCGTCGGCTCGTCGAAGATCATCACGCGCGGTTGCATCGACAGCCATTTCGCCAGCACCACCTTCTGCTGGTTGCCACCCGACAGCGAGCCGGCGCGCGTCGCGACCGAGGGCGTCCGGATGTTCAGGCGCTGGCGCTGGGCGTCGGCATTGACCTTCTCCCGCCGCCGGCTGACCAGATGCGAGCGAGCATAGCGGGCGAGGTCGGGCAGCGAGATGTTGTCGACAATCGCGAAGTCGAGCAACAGCCCCGATTGCTTGCGATCCTCGGGGATCAGGTAGACGCCGTGTGAGATCGCGTCGCTCGGCGTGGAAATCTTGAGCGCCTTGCCGTCGAGGCGCACTTCGCCGGCCACCAGCGCGTCGATGCCGAATACGGCGCGCGCCAGTTCTGAACGGCCGGATCCCACCAGCCCGGCCAACCCCAGAATCTCGCCGCGGCGCAGCGCCAGGTCGACGCTGCTGCCCGGATAGGTCGAGGTGCGCGCGCCGACGATCTCCAGCGCGGCATCGCCCGGGGGATTGGCCGGCGGCGTATAGAGCGATTTCAGGTCGCGGCCGATCATCAGCCGGATCATCTTGTCATGGCTGATCTCGCCGCGCTCCAGATGGCCGACCAGCTTTCCGTCGCGCAGAACCACCACGCGGTCCGCGCAGGCTTCGACCTCGTTCAGCCGATGCGAGATAAAGATGATGCTGACGCCCTGCGACTTGAGATCGTCGATGACTTTCATCAGACGTTCCGTCTCGGTCGACGTCAGGCTGGAGGTCGGCTCGTCCATGATGACGAGCCGTGCGTCGAGCGACAGCGCCTTTACGATCTCCAGCAATTGCCGTTGCGCGATCGAAAGGTTTGACACCTTGGTGTCGGGGCCGAAGTCGACCTTGAGCCGCCTCAGCAAGGGTTCGGTCTGCTCGCGCAATTTTTGGCGGTCGATCAGCGGCAGCAGCCGTCCGCGCCGCGGCTCGCGCCCGATGAATACATTGGCCGCCGCGTCGAGATTTTCGAACAGGTTCAGTTCCTGGTGCACGAAGGCGATGCCGGCCCGCATCGAACCGTTGACGGTCAGCGCCGCCCGTTCCTCACCATCCACGCGGATCGTTCCGGTCGTCGGCTGCGTCACGCCGCCGAGAATGCGCATGAGCGTCGATTTGCCGGCGCCGTTCTCGCCGATCAGCGCCACCACTTCGCCCGGACTGACGGAAATGCTCACGCCGCCAAGCGCCTTCACGCCCGGATAATCCTTCGTGATATCGGTCAGTTCGAGGAAGGGCTCGGCCATATGCAGCGCCAGTTCAAGAAACCGGCGCGTGGGCGCCGGTTTCTCACAGTTTCAGATTTTGCCTGTCATTGAAACAGCGAGGGCTTAGCCGCCGCTGATCGCCGCCTTCAGGTCCGTCTCGAACTGGTCGACATTGGCCTTGTCGATCACCTTGGTCGGCACGATGATCAGCTTGTTCTCCGGAACGCCGGACTTGTCGCCCTCGAGATACTTGGCCATCAGCTTCATGCCCTGATAGCCCCACTCGAAGGGCTGTTGCACGACGGTCGCCGCGAAGCTGCCGTCACGCACGGCGCCGAGTGTGACCGGATCCTCATCGAAGGCGACGACGGTGATCTGGCCGAGCTTATTGGCGGCCTGCAGCGCCTCGTAAATCTTCGGCGGATTGTACGAATAGAAGCCGACCATGCAGTTGATGTCCGGGCTGGCGGCCAGCACGTCATCGACGTTCGAGCGGGCGCGGGCAAAGTCGACATCGTCGCCGCGCACGTCGACGAGTTCGATGCCCTTGCCTTCGATCGCCTTCTTGAAGCCGGCGATGCGCTCCTTGGCGTTGTCGGCGCCGAGGAAGCCGACGAAGCCCATGCACTTGCCGCCTTTGGGCAGCGCCTTGACCGCCTGCTCGCCCGCCTGCACGCCGGCGTCGGTGTTCGACGAGCCGATATAGGCGATGCGGTTGGAGTCCGGCGCGTCGCTGTCGGTGGTGAACAGCGGGATCTGGCCAGCGATCTTGTTGAAGGCGTCGACCGAGGTCTTCGGATCGACCGACGAGATCATGATGGCGTCGGTGCCGGCGGCGACGAGGTCGTCCATCAGCGCGTTCTGCAGCGCGGCGGTGCCCTGTGCCGGGTACTTCAGCGAAAGCTCATAGTTCGGTAGCTCGCCCTGGGCCTTCTTGATGCCGGCCTCGGCCAGCTTCCAAAAGCTGGAGGCGGCGTTGACGACCATGGCGAGCTGCTTCTTCTCCTGCGCCTGCACGGATTGGCTGGCGACGAGCGATGCGGCGGAGACGAGTAATGCGGTAGCGGCGAGTTTGAGTTTCATGGTTCCTCCCAGAAGTGCTTCATGACAATGCGATGGTTCGACCAAAATCCCGAATGGCAAGCGAAGTTCTGCTCCGCACCACAGAACTCACGGTCCTCATCCGCGAGATGGGGCGAACTGGTCATACCAGACGCCCCATCTCGCAGCTAAGCGCAGGCGAAATCGGGTGTCAACGAAAGCTTGTTGCGGCAAGCCGATTCCCTTGGTGCAATCGCTATACGCGCCCACGACCTCGCGTCCCGCTGCGCTTAGAAGGATAGCGTGGCGGCGCCTTGCTTGATCTCGGCGTGCATTGCGCTGGCGCCGACGATCACCACGCCGTCCAGCAGGTCGTCCTGTTCGTAGCCGCGCGATTTCACACAGGGAGGACAAGCCCAGATGATGCCGCCGCGGCTCTGGAAATCCTCGATCAGCGCCGAAAGCGGTTCGAGCGGCTGCACATGCGTCATCTTCTGTCCGCCCTTGCGCACGAGATCGATGGCCGTGCTCGTCAGGAACACTGACACTTTGAGCCCTGCGGTAATGCCGCCATTGGCGATGGTGAAGCCGACGGACGAAAGTTCGGAATCGACGCCCTTGGTCATCATGACCACCAGTTTGTCAGATGCGGTTTGCATAGTATCCTCCATTGATTGGTTGCGACGCCACTCTCATACGCGTCGCGGCGAGGTGCGTATTTGGCCGGGATACCGAATGCATTGTCCGAAAATCCGGCTCTCTCCGTTGGCGTGACGCGGGACGACGTTCTCTCGTCTCTGCTCTCCACGATCAGGCTGTCGGGCTCGTTGCAGTTTTGCTTCATGCCTTCGGGCGCGTGGCAAACCGACGGCGCTCCGGCCATGGCGCGATTGGCCGCCAGGCCGGGCGCGGCGATGCCATTCCACATCGTCGCTGCCGGCTCGTGCTGGCTGAAAATGGATGGCGAGGACGCAGCGCTTGAGGAAGGTGACGTCGTCGTCTTTCCCTTCGGCACGGGACATCAGCTCGGCGCCGGTGATGGCGGACGGCTTGTCCTGCCGACGCGCGACCTGCCGCCGAAGCCTTGGCGGGAAATCCCCGTGCTTCGTTATGGCGAAGAGTCCAGCCCGGTGCGCCTGCTCTGCGGCTTCCTGCAATGCGACGCGATCGACTTCGAGCCGTTGCGGCAAGCGCTGCCCAAGCTGATCCATATACGAACGCGCGGCGCCAACGATGGCGGATGGCTGCGGGAAACCATCCGCCAAATGGTGACGGAGGTTGATGTTCCGCGCAGCGGCGGCATCGCCATGCTGGCGCGACTGACTGAGATCCTTTTCATCGAGATCCTGCGGCACCGCATCATGATGACAGAGCAGCCGGGAGCGACCGGCTGGCTTGCGGCGCTTGGCGACCGGTCGCTGTCGCGCTGCCTCTCCCTCATCCATGCGGAACCCGCCCGCGATTGGACCCTGGAGGATCTGTCGAGGGCGTGCGCGACTTCACGCAGCGTGCTGGCTGAACGGTTCCAGACCGTATTGCAGACGTCGCCGATCCGATATCTGCGCGACTGGCGGCTCTATCTCGCCCGCATCGCTCTCGCCACCACGCGCCGTCCGATTGCCGACATCGCGCAGGAGGCGGGATACGCGACCGAAGCCGCTTTCAGCCGCGCCTTCTCCCGCGCCTACGGGGTACCGCCGGGGACGTGGCGGCTTGCCGATTGAACGGCAGAGCAGAGCGCAATTGCCGCCTCCGCAAAACACTGGTATGGAGCGCCCCATGGAGAAGCTTTTCTCGGACCCGCACTACAAGGGCTTCGTGCTGCAGGACAAGAAGCGCCTGCCGGCGCGTTTCTTTGCGCGGATTTCCGGCGCGTTGACCAGCCGACTTAGATTGGCCTGATCTATCGTCCGGCGCCGGCGAGGCCGCGCCTCCAGTTTCTCGATCGACGGATTTACGCAGATGAGCGCACCGCGCACCCTTTACGACAAGATCTTCGACGAGCATGTGGTCGACCGTCAGGATGACGGCACCTGCCTGCTCTACATCGACCGGCACCTCGTGCATGAAGTCACCAGCCCGCAAGCCTTTGAGGGTTTGCGCATGGCGGGCCGCCAGGTGCGTCACCCCGAGAAGACGCTCGCCGTTGTCGACCACAACGTGCCAACTTCGCCCGACCGCAAGAATGGCATCAAGAACGAGGAAAGCCGCATCCAGGTGGAGGCGCTGGCCAAGAACGCTGCCGATTTCGGGGTCGAGTATTATTCGGAAAAGGACCGCCGCCAGGGCATCGTCCACATCATCGGGCCGGAGCAGGGCTTCACCCTGCCGGGCATGACGATTGTCTGCGGCGACAGCCACACCTCGACGCACGGCGCGTTTGGCGCTTTGGCGCATGGCATCGGAACGTCCGAGGTCGAGCATGTTCTGGCGACGCAAACGCTGATCCAGAAGAAGGCGAAGAACATGCTGGTGCGCGTCGACGGCAAGCTGCCGGACGGCGTCACCGCCAAGGACATCATCCTTGCCATTATCGGCGAGATCGGCACGGCCGGCGGCACCGGCTATGTGATCGAATATGCCGGCGAGGCGATCCGGGCCCTGTCAATGGAAGGCCGCATGACGATCTGCAACATGTCGATCGAAGGTGGCGCCCGCGCCGGATTGATCGCGCCTGACGAGACGACCTTCGCCTATGTGAAGGACAAGCCGCGCGCGCCGACTGGCAAAGCCTGGGACATGGCCCTGGACTATTGGAAAACGCTCTATTCCGATGAAGGCGCCCATTACGACAAGGTCGTCGTGCTGGACGCCGCGAAGCTGCCGCCGATCGTGACCTGGGGCTCCTCGCCGGAAGACGTCGCCTCCGTTCAGGGCATCGTCCCCAACCCGGACGAAATCGAAGACGAGAACAAGCGCAATTCGAAGAAGCGCGCGCTTGAATATATGGGACTTGAGCCGGGCACCAAGATGACGGACATCAAGCTTGACCGCGTTTTCATCGGTTCGTGCACAAATGGCCGCATAGAGGATTTGCGCGCCGTGGCCAAGGTCGTCGAGGGCAGGAAAGTGGCGGCGACGGTCGACGCCATGATCGTGCCGGGGTCAGGCCTGGTGAAGGAGCAGGCGGAGAAGGAAGGTCTGGACAAGATCTTCGTCGAAGCGGGTTTCGACTGGCGCGAGCCAGGCTGCTCGATGTGCCTCGCCATGAACGACGACCGGCTGAAGCCACATGAGCGCTGCGCCTCGACCTCGAACCGCAATTTCGAGGGCCGGCAGGGCTTCAAGGGCCGCACGCATCTCGTCTCGCCGGCGATGGCCGCCGCCGCAGCGATCGCGGGTCATTTCGTCGATATTCGCGAGTGGAAATAGGAAGGGTCGAACGATCCGTTCTGCCCCGCTGCTTTGAAGCACGGCCAAGTCAGCCTCTCCGCCGTAAGGTCCGTGATTCCCGGAATCGCGAACTGCTTCAGCCGCGGGGAGCGGCCGCCGCCGGATTCTCTGCAGATTGCGGGCGCGGTGGAGCGGCTGCGGTCGCGAGCCGGTACTGCTTCAACTCCTTCTGTGAGAAGTAGTAGAGCGATTGCGGCGGCGTATCGAGCGCATGCAGCCATGCCGCCGGATCGACGCCCATTGCCTGCAAATGCCGGCTGATGCGCGCCGTCGTTATTTGCGCGTCGGAGAGCGCTTTGGCGGGATCGATGGACAGGCTGTCGCCGATCGATTTCAAGCCGAAAAATTGGTGGACACCGATTGCCGATTGCGCACCCGCCAGCCGCTTCTCCCCACCGGCGAAAATAAGCGGACAAGACGATGCGCAGAGCGCACCGTCCCCGACCTCGGTATCGATCTTGCGCTGGCGCAGCAGCTCGGCCATCGCAATCGCCTCGTCGAGGACACCGCCGGGGGAGTTGAGGGAGACTTTGCGCACATATTCCCCGCGAGCATCGAGCTCGGCCGCCAGCCGCTCGGCCGATCCCACGTCGATTGCGCCCTCGGCGCGCAGCACCCCGCCCGCGTCAAGCGTGAAGTGCATCGGCGCGCGCAGCGCCTCCATTTCGCCGGTCACAAATCGGCGCGGGTCGGCTGGCAGCGGCTTGTCGGTTTCGAACACCGGCGGAAGGACGGGCGAGGACGTTTCGGAAGGAGCCAGCGCTGCGGCAGTCGCGTTCCTGTCGTAAAGATCGCGCAAATCCATCCCAAGCACGAACATGGTGCCGATCAGCATCCCGCGAAACACCCACCGCACCAACTCGCCATCATCGAAGCGCGTGAAGGCGCGCTGTATGGGTCCGATCGCATTGCCCCAACCGGACGGAGCCGGCGAAGGCGTTCCGCCGTGAGGCGGGGCGTTGCCGCTGAGGGCGGAGGAGGTCGGGTCGCTCACGGTTCGGCTCGCTTTCGGTCGGAGAGCGGGGTGACATTCTCTGCAAGCCGGTTGCCGCCCTGCTGCGATTTCGCCTCGGCCACCAGCTCTTTCAGCTCATCGATCTGATGCTGTGCATCCGTAGCGACACCATGTTTCGCCTGCATCGCCGCGTTGAGTTCGAGCGCACGGAATAAATCGGCTGCGGTGACGCGATCGGCGTCCTCCAGCGTCTCCTCGTCGCGCCGTGCCGCGCCATGCGCGACAGCCATCACGCCCACCAGCACCGCCGGCAACAGGTCAATGGCGATAGCGCCGGCCCAGCTTGGGATGAAATCGGACGCATAGCGAAGCACGGCGTCGGCGGCCGACAAAGGCACATAGCGCCGCTCGGGGACTTTCGGCTGCGCCAGGATTTCCCCCGCGGCGTCGCTGAGCGCTTTCGACTGCGACTCGACGGAGGTGCGTATGGTCGCCATGACGGCATCCTGACGTCCGGCGAGGTCGGCCGAGTCGCCATCCGCAACAGGGGCGATGAAGCCGACGGAAAGGTCTGCCGCGGCGCGGCTCACCGATGGCGCGATCGACGTCTGCTCCAGCGAGGCAATTACGCCGGATAAGGCGACCGACTCGGCGGCGAATTCATCCGAGCGCACCTCGATGGAGCCTGGGGCCGAAACAAGGCCTCGCATCTTGGCCAGATGCTCCTGGCCTTGCTTGAAGCTGGACTGCACCGTTTCCCGCGACGCTTCAATCGTCCCTTCGAGTTCCTTCATCTGCGCCGACATCTGGCTGAGCAGTTGCACCACGCTGCCGGAACCGGATGTTCCGGTCAGTGCGCCGGAGGTCTGTTCCTGTTCCGCAAGGCGTGCGAAGCGCTCCCCGGCCCGCTGAATATCCGGGAGGAGCGAGAGCGCGCCTAGAGCATTGCCATGCGCCTGATCGAGGTCGGCGGTGTAGTCCTCCATGGTGATGGCGAGGTGTTGTTCCACCGCAGCTGAACCTGCGAGGGCCGCAGCGTTGAGCCAGGAGGCCATGGCCACGATCATCGCCGAGCCGATCGCCATGATGCCGAGCATCGCCAAGCGCGAGCCGCCATCCTTCATCTCGGGGAAGAAGCGGATCATGTATGTCCAGAAGCCGTAGATCGCCACCGACACCGAAACGGCATAGACGACTGCCGCGAAAAACACGGCGGTAGCCGAGCCGTCCAGCAGGCTGCGAACGCCGAGATAGGTGTAGACCCCGCTTCCCAAGGCCAGCGTTGCGAGGACAAATCGCGTCATCGTCTCCAGCGAGGCGATGTGCTGTTTCAGTCTTCGAGCCTGCGCGCCCTGGGCCATTTGGAGTCTCTCATTGGAATGTCCCAAGACTGCCGCGACAATCGTGACCAATTCAGGGCTTTGTTAACCAATTCGCCAGCAAGGCCTGCCTAGCTCAGCCGCCGAGCGCATTGCGGCCATTGTGAAACACGCCCCTGTTGTTGAAGACGCCGCGATTGTTGAAGACGCCGCGATTGTAATACCCACTGGTGGGGTAATAGAGCGGCGGGGCGTAGACGCTGCCATAGTCCATGCCACCGGACTGGCCAGTGCCCTCGTTCATGACCTTTGCCTGCTCGCCCGCACCGACGACGATGCGCTTGTAGCCGGCGGCGCTATCAACCACGAGGTTGCCGAAAGAATCGGCGTAGAAATGGTCGTTCTGTTGATACAGGTAAATATCGTCGGCTGCCGCCGGTGCGATCCCGGCCAGAAGGGCGGCCGCAATGAGGGATGGGGAAACGTAACGCATGGCACACTCCGAACCCTATCTTGTGCGACGACTTTAGCACTTTCTTAATCAAGATTAACAGGCCGGAGCGAAATGGAAGTGCAACCGTTCGGCTGATGCGCTTAATCCGTCAGTCCGTCAGTGCGTCAGTGCGTCGGTCGGAAGCGGAAACGGACCCCCCTATTTCTGCCTTGTGGGCTCCCAAACTGCCCCATTGATACATCTGCCGTGTCTCATTAGCTTGCCGCCCAATGAAAAACGCCCTGGGCCTCGTCCGAACACTCGCCATCGCAGCGGTACTCGCCGTCTCGAGCGGTCTGGCTGCGTGCACCACCGAAGCTGGTTCAAAGGGAACCGCCGCCTCGCCCGACCTCGTCGCGGTCGAATCCGCCCCACCTGGCGAGGGCTCTATCGCTGCCGGCGTGGTGGAGCAGGGTTCCGCTGCCGAGGGCCAATCGGCCGGGCCCGCAACTGCGCAGGCGCAAGCCGCGAAGCCTGCGGCAACCGTCATGATCCCCGGCCAGACCCTTCGCTTGAAGCCGGTTTCGCGCATTGCTGCCAGCCCATCCGCCGAGATCGCGCCTCGGGCCGGCAGCGCCGTTTACCGCTGCAGCGGTGGCGGATCCATCATGGTTGACAACCGCCGCAGCCTAGTCGTGCTCCGCGATCCCGATGGCGAGATGCTGGAACTGCCCGCCTCGCCGGCCGGCCAGTTGACCCGCTACGGCAAGAAACCCTACGCGCTGGTGCTCGAGGGCGGCGAAGCGCTTTTCGTCAAACCGCGCAAGCCGCCCTTCACCTGCAAGCGCTGATTCGACCTGACGGGACCTTTGGCGACCCCCGCAGGCTTCAATCGGTTGAATGTCCCAACCCTAGTTGCAGCGCGGTAGACTGACGGCTTTTCAAACGATTTTCTCGACTAAGCCAATTTTTTCAAACGATTTTCCGTCTTTGACGCGGTGCAAAAAACCATTAGAAGCGACTCGTCCCGGCGTTGACCGTTTGCCGCACCACGGCCTCGATCCTCCGCCGGTGGCACGATTGGGGAAGCCATGAGCAAGTCCACAGCCACCCAGACTCCCGCCCGCGCGCGGCCGCTTTCGCCACATCTTTCCGTCTACAGGCCGACCGTCACCATGACGATGTCGATCGTGCATCGCATCACCGGCGTCGCGCTTTATGCCGGCACGCTGCTGGTCGCCTGGTGGCTCATCGCGGCGTCGATCTCTCCGGAATATTTCGATTTCGTCAGCTGGATTTTCGGTTCCTGGATCGGCCGACTGGTCCTGTTCGGCTACACTTGGGCGCTTGTCCACCATATGCTGGGCGGCATAAGGCATTTCATCTGGGACACCGGCGCTGCGCTCGAAAAATCCGCCGCCTCCCGGCTCGCCTGGCTCAACCTCATCGGCTCTGTCTTGCTCACGCTGGCGATCTGGATCGGCGGCTACATGGCACGGGGAGGTGGGCTATGAGCGCTCGCAACAACGATATGCGCACGCCGCTGGCGAAGGTTCGCGGGCTTGGCTCGGCGCGCGAAGGCACCGGCCATTTTTGGCGCCAGCGCCTCACGGGCGTCGCCAATGTTCCGTTGACCCTATTCTTTGTCGGTTTGCTGATCGCGCTCAACGGCGCGGACTACGAGACGACCCGTGCGGTGCTGGCAAATCCCTTCGTCGCTCTGATGCTGGCCCTGATGCTCATTTCAGCCCTCATCCACATGCGCATCGGCATGCAGGTGGTGATCGAGGATTATGTGCACAGCGAAGGGCTTAAGCTAGCCTGCATCATGCTCAACACCTTCTTCACGATTGGTGTTGGCGTCATGGCGCTGTTTGCGCTGCTCAAGCTGGCATTCGGAGGCTGACCCTTGGCCGAAACGTCGAAGAACGCCGAGAAGAAGGCCGCGAGCGCGAGCAGCGCTTACACCTATGTCGACCACAAATTCGACGTGGTAATTGTCGGAGCGGGCGGCGCAGGTTTGCGCGCCACGCTTGGCATGGCCGAGCAAGGCCTCAAGACGGCCTGCATCACCAAGGTGTTTCCAACCCGCTCGCACACCGTCGCGGCGCAGGGCGGCATCGCCGCCTCGCTGTCCAATATGGGGCCGGACAGCTGGCAATGGCACCTTTACGACACCGTGAAGGGTTCGGACTGGCTGGGCGATGTGGACGCCATGGAATACCTGGCGCGTGAAGCGCCGGCCGCGGTTTACGAGCTCGAGCATTATGGCGTGCCCTTCTCGCGCACCGAAGAGGGCAAGATCTACCAGCGGCCGTTCGGCGGTCACATGATGAACTACGGCGACGGCCCGCCCGTGCAGCGCACCTGCGCCGCCGCCGACCGGACCGGCCACGCCATTCTGCATACGCTCTACGGCCAGTCGCTCCGGAACAACGCGCAGTTCTTCATCGAATATTTCGCGCTCGATCTGATCATGGAGCCGGACGGAACATGCACCGGCGTCGTGGCGTGGAATCTCGACGACGGCACCATCCATCGTTTTTCGGCCAAGATGGTGGTGCTCGCCACCGGCGGCTACGGTCGCGCCTATTTCTCCGCAACTTCGGCGCATACCTGCACCGGCGATGGCGGCGGCATGGCGGCCCGCGCCGGCCTGCCTCTTCAGGACATGGAGTTCGTGCAATTCCATCCCACCGGCATCTATGGCTCCGGCTGCCTGATCACCGAGGGTGCGCGTGGGGAGGGCGGTTATCTCGTCAATTCGGAAGGCGAGCGCTTCATGGAGCGCTACGCGCCCTCGGCCAAGGATCTGGCCTCGCGCGATGTCGTCTCGCGCTGCATGACTTTGGAGATCCGCGAGGGTCGCGGCGTCGGCAGGAACAAGGACCACATCTTCCTGCATCTCGATCATCTGGATCCGGCGATCCTGCATGAGCGGCTGCCGGGCATTTCAGAGTCGGCTAAGATCTTCGCAGGCGTCGATCTGACCCGCGAACCCATCCCGGTTCTGCCGACGGTCCACTACAATATGGGCGGCATCCCGACCAACTATTGGGGCGAGGTGCTGGACCCGACCGCTGGCAACGCCGACCGTGTCTCGCCCGGCCTGATGGCCGTCGGCGAAGCGGGCTGCGCCTCGGTGCATGGCGCAAACCGGCTTGGCTCCAATTCGCTGATCGATCTCGTCGTGTTCGGCCGCGCGGCGGCAATCCGCGCCGGGCAGGTGGTCGACCGCAACGCGCCGATCCCTTCGCTCAACATGGCTTCGGTCGACAAGATCATGGATCGCTTCGACCGGCTGCGCCACGCCAATGGCGGCACCCCCACGGCAGACCTGCGCGACCGCATGCAGCGCGCCATGCAGGAAGACGCCGCCGTGTTCCGCACGCAGGAGACGCTTGAGAATGGCTGCAAGCGGATTTCCGCGATCTGGAGCGAACTGAGGGATATCAAGGTGTTCGACCGCTCGATGATTTGGAATTCGGATCTGGTCGAAACGCTGGAACTGGAAAACCTGATGGCCAATGCGATCACCACGGTTTATTCGGCCGAGGCGCGCAAGGAGAGCCGGGGCGCGCACGCCCGCGAGGATTTCGCCACGCGCGACGATGTAGAGTGGCGCAAGCACACGCTGTCCTGGGTCGACGAAAACGGCAAGGTGACGCTGGCCTATCGGCCAGTCCACACCGAGCCGCAACTGGCCGAAAAAGACGGCGGCATCAGCCTGGCCAAGATCGCGCCCAAAGCGCGGGTGTATTGAGCCATGGCGCCGGCGGCAGGCTATTCGCATCGGTCTCTGACGGCCAAGCTTGGCTTCAAGGATGGCATGGCGGTCGCCTTTATCGCGCTGCCGAGCGAATTGGCCGACGAGGCGGCATCGGCTGATTTCGCCTTGGTGGAGCGGTTCGCAGATTGGTCCGGCTTTACGGGCAAGCATGCGGTCTATGACGCCGCGCATGCCTTTACCCGGGAGCGCGCCGAGATCGAGGATCATCTGGAAACCATTCAAGGCGCGATCAGGCGCGACGGCATGATCTGGGTCTCCTGGCCGAAGAAGGCCTCGAAAGTGCCGACCGACGTGACTGAAGATGTGATCCGGGCCGAGGCGTTGAAGCTTGATCTGGTCGACGTGAAGGTTGCAGCCGTCAGCGAGGTCTGGTCGGGACTGAAGCTGATGATCCGAAAGGACCGCAGATAATGGTCGAACTCGCTCTCCCCAAAAATTCCAGAATGCAGGAAGGCAAGACCTGGCCGAAGCCGGAGGGCGCGACCAACCTGCGCGAATACCGCATCTATCGCTGGTCGCCGGATGATGACGAGAACCCGAGCATCGACACCTATTTCGTCGACATGGACGATTGCGGGCCGATGGTGCTCGACGCCTTGCTCTACATCAAGAACAACATCGACCCGACGCTGACCTTGCGCCGCTCTTGCCGCGAGGGCATCTGCGGCTCCTGCGCCATGAACATCGACGGCGCGAATACGCTCGCCTGCACCAAGGGCTGCGACGACATCAAGGGCGCGATCAAGGTCTACCCTCTGCCGCATATGCATGTGGTCAAGGATCTCGTGCCTGACCTGAGCAATTTCTACGCCCAGCATGCGTCGATCCAGCCCTGGCTGCAGACTGTCTCCCCGGAACCGGCGAAGGAGTGGCTGCAGAGCCATGAAGACCGGCAGAAGCTCGACGGGCTCTATGAATGCATTCTCTGCGCCTGCTGCTCCACCTCATGCCCGAGCTATTGGTGGAACGGCGATCGCTATCTCGGTCCGGCCGTGCTGCTGCAAGCCTATCGCTGGCTGATCGACAGCCGCGACGAGGCGACCGGCGAGCGCTTGGACAATCTGGAAGATCCGTTTCGGCTTTACCGCTGCCACACCATCATGAACTGCACCCAGACCTGCCCGAAGGGGTTGAACCCGGCCAAGGCGATTGCCGAGATCAAGAAGATGATGGTCGAGCGCCGGGTATAGAGCCTGGTCAGCGCTTCCCGCGGGGCTGGGATCCACTCCAGCCTCTATGCCGCTCGTCCCAGCGCACCGCCGGGGATATAGGGGTGAAACCTCCTGTGGGCGCGATAGCCCGCGATGATGCAGACGAGCAGCAGGATGCCCTGCGTAACCGCGAAGGGCGGCTCTGAACCGGTTGGCGCCAGTGCATTCAGCGCAGGCACCTTCTGGAACAGCTGCACAATCAGTACGAAAGTGTTGAGGTAAAGCGAAAGCACGGCTGTGATGACGTAGATGCCGCGCCAGCGCCCGGCCATGCCCTTGGCGTAGCGGGCATAGAAGGCGGCGATCATCACGAAGGTCGAAATGATGCCGACGCCGAGCGCGGGCGTGAAGACGCTTATCGTGAACAGGAAGCCCGTCAGGGTCGTCACCAATGTCGTGACCAGAAAGACTAGAGTGAGGAAACTCATCCTCTGCGACGACACCAGCCCGTAGACCACGACGATCCCTGTCGCGATGCCGATGAAGCTTATAATTACGTGAAAAGTTTGAAGCGTAGAGACACCGAAAAACATTGCACCCTCCTGCACTGCCGGGGGATAAGACACACCTAAATCAGCGAAATGTCTAGCATTCGCAACCATCTTGCCGCCGCCCGGGGGCTTCGTGTAGGGGAGCCGCATGAGTGACTCGACCGAACTCCCCATTCTGTCTCCCGCCGAAGCGCGCGTGCTTGGCTGCCTCATCGAGAAGAGGGAGTTGACGCCGGATGTGTACCCGTTGACGGTGAACGCGCTGGTTGCAGCCGCCAATCAGAAGACCGCGCGCGAGCCGGTGATGGCGCTGGAGATCGCCGACGTGAACCGCGCGTTGGGCACGCTCCAGCACAAGGGCCTAGTACGCCAGCAATTCGCATCCCGCGTCGAGCGCTACGAACATTTGATGGCGCAAAAATTTTCACTGACGCAAGCGCAGATCGCTCTGCTCGGCCTGTTGATGCTGCGTGGGCCGCAGACCGCCTATGAACTGCTTGCCCGTGCCGAACGCATGGGGAAGTTTTCCACGGTCGAGGACGTGAAGGGCAATCTCGACATGCTGATCGGGCGCAAGCCCGCGCTTGCTGCCGAGATCGGACGTGGACCCGGCCAGCGCGAGGACCGTTTCGCACATCTGCTGTCTGGCGAGGTGCAGATCGCGTCGCCATCGGCGGCGCCCGTTCAGTATGCGGCGTCCTCGGGGACGGGCCTCGTGGACCGCGTCATCGCGCTTGAGGAGGACGTGGCCGAACTCAGGCGGCAGGTCGCGGCGCTGATGGAAGGCAGGACGTAGGCGGATCAGATCTCACGCGCGCCAGCACCGGCAAACCATCCGCTAAAAAACAAGAGGCCGCTTCCAAGGAAGCGGCCTCCGTGTTTTCGTCCGCATTCGCAGCCGTCAGTCTTGATCCCTGGCCAAAACCGGGGACGGACCGCGCGTCAGGCGGTCAGCGAAGGAGCTGTCCTTCGCTGAGGCAATCCGCTGAGGCCACGCTTTGGAAAACGAAATCACTCGACATCGGATCACCTCCTTTCGTTTGTTGAACACGCAAGCAATGTGGTGTTTTTGCGCGCGCGGCGCAAGGTCGTTTTTTTCAGAGCCTGAATTGCGCAGCGGTTCCGGCTCGTTGCCTATCAGTCCCGAGGATTTGCTGCGGGGTAGGGTGTGCGCCACAGCACGGCCAAGCCGCCGATGAGAAAGATCAGGATCATCGCCATGCCGAGCCGCGGCGAGCCGCTGATCTGCGTTACGGTGGCTACGAGGAAGGGCGCGGTAAAGCTCGTGGCGCGGCCAGCGAGCGCGTAGATACCGAAATACCGCCCCGCCTCTTCGGCCGAGACGCTGCGCCCCAGATAGGATCGCGACGAGGCCTGCACCGGGCCAAAGGCCACGCCAATCAGCAGGCCGTAGAGGATGTAGGCCCTCTCCGCGGTTGTGCCGAACAAGCCGCCACTGTCGGCTGGATCGAACGCTAGATTGCCAAACAGCGTGTAGCCAGGACCGGTCGACACGATGCCGATCGTTGCCATTGTCAAGAGCACGAGGGCGATGATGACCACCCGTTTCGAACCCAGCGCCGTGTCGAGCTTGCTGGCCGCCAGGCAGCCGAAAATTGCTACCACGTTGAGGATGATACCGAAGAGTCCGATCTCCGTGATTGTCCAGCCGAACATCGCCGCTGCGAACACGCCGCCCAGCCCAAGCAGCGCGTTGACGCCATCCTGATAGATCATGCGGGCAATCAGGAACCACAGGATGCCGCCGCGATGGCGCACTTCGGCAAGTGTGGATTTGAGCTCAGCCAATCCTTCGCGCACAGCCGGCCCAAGCGGTCGCCATGCACTGCTGTCAGGCGTGAACAGGAACATCGGCAGAATGAAGATCAAATACCAGATCGCGGAAATGGGACCTGTGGCGCGCGCATCCTCGCCCAATTTCGGGTCGAGGCCGAACAGCGGATCGATGCCGATGATCGTCTTGCCTGTCTCCGGCGAGGCTGCGAGGCAGGTGATGACAAAGATCAGCACGATCATGCCGCCGAGATAGCCGAGGCCCCAGGCGATGTTGGAGATGCGGCCGATGTCCGCCTTGGACACCAGGCGCGGCATCATCGAATCGTTGAAGACTGTGGAAAATTCGGCGGCGATGGAGGCGATCGAGAAAGCCAGGATCACCGGGACAATGGGTGAACCGGGCGCCGCGAACCAAAGCGCGCACAGGCTGACGATCTTGATCGCGGCGAAGAAGCCGATCCAAGGCTTTCGCGGGCCGGTCTGGTCGGCGATCGAGCCCAACACCGGCGACAGAATGGCGATGACGAAACCGGCAATTGCGATGCCGTAACCCCACGCGGCCTGGCCGCTGGCGGGGTCGCTCGCCATGCGCGAGACAAAATAGGGTCCGAAGGTAAAGGTGGTTACGACCGTGAAAAAAGGCTGTGCCGCCCAGTCGAACAGCATCCATCCCCAGATGCCCTTTCTCGACGCGCGTGTCGTCCCCTCACCCGTCATGCCCGGCCTCCCGCCTTGCCGCTGATTCGAGTTGTAGCAGGCTGGCGCGCGAGCGCAGCAAGTTTCTCCGGCGGAAATAAACGAGGCGGAGGGTGCGTTTAAGGGTCAAAAGGAGGACCGCGTTTCACGCGGCAGGGTACACGTCCAAATTGTGAAGGAGTTTAGACGGGCACAACTCCTGGGGAGTAGGTTTCCAGCCGTCGCGGGCGGCAGAAGTCCTCAACCGCGGAGACTAGAATTTCGAAAGCAAATAAAGCATGATGCCGCGGACATTCGGAGAGATGCCAAAGTAGCTCTCGGAATGCCGGGAGGAACTGGGGCATGGCGATTGCGCTTGTACTCGTTCTCGTTGTTGTCGGCTCGGTCCTTTTCCATGTTCTGAGTCCGTGGTGGTGGACGCCCATCGCTTCGAACTGGGCCTATATCGACCACACGCTTGAGATTACATTCTGGATAACCGGCGCCGTTTTCGCCGCCGTGGTCCTTTTCATGGCCTATTGCGTGTTCCGCTTCCGCCACAAGGAAGGGTCGAAGGCGGCCTATGAGCCGGAGAGCAGAAGGCTCGAATCGTGGCTTACCGTGATCACCGGTGTGGGGGTTACGGCGCTGCTGGTTCCCGGCCTGTTCGTGTGGAGCCAGTTTATCACCGTTCCCGACGATGCGACGGATGTCGAAGTTATCGCCCAGCAGTGGCAGTGGAGCTTCAGGCTGCCGGGAGCGGATGGCAAGCTGGGCACTTCCGATAGCCGCTTGATCAATCCGGAAAATCCGTTGGGCGTTAACCCGGAGGATGCGAACGGCCAGGATGACGTCGTGGTCGAAGCGGCCGACCTGCATCTGCCAATCGGCAAACCGGTGAAGATGCTGCTGCGGTCGATCGATGTCCTGCATGATTTCTACGTGCCCGAGTTCCGCGCCAAGATGGACATGATTCCTGGCTCGGTGACCTATTTCTGGTTCACGCCGACGAGGACGGGAACATTCGAGGTGCTTTGCGCCGAGCTCTGCGGCGTCGGGCACGGCTTCATGCGCGGTATCGTCATGGTCGATACGGACGCAGACTATCAAGCGTGGCTGCAGGAACAATCGACCTTCGCGCAGTTGTCTGCGCCTGAAAAGGTGGGCGCGGCCGAGCCGGTCCGGCCATGATCGCCGCGCCGCACATGCCGAGGAAATAGAATCGTCGGGTCTTGAGACCGGAGCCAATCGCTTCACGGACTGCCGGGAGGAACAGGAGGCAAAAATAATGGTCGATGTTACGCCAGGCTCTGTCGAGACCATCTCGCCTGCGGAAGTTCCGGAGCTCGAACTCTATCATCCGCACAGCTGGTGGACGACCTACGTCTTCTCGCAGGACGCCAAAATCATCGCCATTCAATATTCGTGCACAGCCATCGCGATCGGCCTGGTGGCGCTGGTGCTGTCGTGGATGATGCGGCTTCAACTCGGCTTTCCCGGCACGTTCGACTTCATCACGCCGGAGGCCTACTACCAGTTCGTCACCATGCACGGCATGATCATGGTGGTCTATCTCCTGACCGCGCTGTTTCTGGGTGGGTTTGGCAACTACCTGATCCCGCTGATGGTGGGGGCCAGGGACATGGTCTTCCCCTATGTCAACATGCTGAGCTACTGGATCTACCTCCTTGCCGTCCTGGTGCTGGTATCGAGCTTCTTCGCGCCGGGCGGGCCGACGGGCGCTGGGTGGACGCTCTACCCGCCGCAGGCGATTCTTGGCGGAACGCCAGGCGGTGCGCAGTCCGGCATCATCCTCATGCTGGTCTCGCTGATCCTGTTCATCATAGGATTCACCATGGGCGGCCTGAATTATGTGGTGACCGTTCTGCAGGGCCGCGCGCGCGGCATGACGCTGATGCGCATGCCGCTCACTGTCTGGGGCATTTTCACCGCCACCGTCATGGCGCTGCTTGCCTTCCCGGCACTGTTCGTCGCCTCGGTGATGATGATGTTCGACCGTGTGCTCGGCACCAGCTTCTTCATGCCGGCGCTGGTCGAGATGGGTGAGCAACTGAGTTATGGCGGCGGCAGCCCGATCCTGTTCCAGCACCTGTTCTGGTTCTTCGGTCACCCGGAAGTCTACATCGTCGCCTTGCCGGCCTTCGGCATCGTCTCCGATTTGATCAGCGTCCATGCGCGCAAGAACATCTTCGGCTACCGCATGATGGTGTGGGCGATCGTCGGCATCGGCGCGCTGTCCTTCGTGGTCTGGGCGCACCATATGTATGTCTCGGGCATGCACCCCTATTTCGGCTTCTTCTTCGCCACCACCACGCTGATCATCGCTATCCCCACCGCGATCAAGGTCTACAACTGGGTGCTGACGCTGTGGCGCGGCGACATCCACCTGACCATCCCGATGCTGTTTGCGCTGGCCTTCATCGTCACCTTCGTCAATGGCGGCCTCACCGGGCTCTTCCTCGGCAATGTCGTCGTCGACGTGCCGCTGTCCGATACCATGTTCGTCGTGGCGCATTTCCATATGGTGATGGGTGTCGCCCCGATCCTGGTGGTCTTTGGCGCTATCTATCACTGGTATCCGAAGATCACCGGCCGGATGCTCCACGAGGTGATGGGCCGTTTCCACTTCTGGGTCACGTTCCTGGGCGCCTATCTGATCTTCTTCCCCATGCACTATGTCGGCCTGGTGGGTGTGCCGCGCCGCTATCCCGAGCTGGGCGATACAAAGTTCATCCCCGAGTCCGTGCACACGCTGAACGAGTTCATCACGGTCATGGCCTTGATCGTCGGCTTCGCGCAGATGGTGTTCCTGTTCAACCTCATCTGGAGCCTGCGCAACGGCAAGGAGTCCGGCGGAAATCCGTGGCGCGCGGCGAGCCTGGAGTGGCAGACGCCGACGACCCCGCCGCCGCACGGCAATTGGGGCAAGGCGGTACCGATCGTCTATCGCTGGGCTTATGACTACAGCGTGCCCGGCGCACCGGAGGACTTCATCGCACAGAACGATCCCTGGCGGGGCGGACCCGGCGCGGGGCATTCATGAGTGTCATTCTGGTCTTTCTGCTGGTAATTTTCGGTATTTGCGGCTGGTGGTTGTCCCATCAAAGGCTGATGGCCAAGCCTTGGCTTGAGCAGGGATCAACGGCGGCATTTCCCGACACCGAATCCGGCTCCATGCCTGCGGCGAAGGTTGGGCTGGGCGTTTTTCTCGCCGTCGTCGGTTGCCTGTTCGCTCTCTTCACCAGCGCCTACTTCATGCGCAGGGTCCTGTCGGACTGGCAGCCCCTGCCGGTTCCGCCCGTGCTGTGGATCAACACCGGCGTGCTTATCCTAAGCAGCGTTGCCTTGCACATGGCCGTCGTTGCATCGCGCAAGGACCAGATGGATACGACCAGACTCGCTCTCGTCACCGCCGGCCTGACGGCGCTGGCTTTCCTGGCGGGCCAATTGATGGCGTGGCGGGAGCTTGCCGCCAGCGGATATTTCCTCAACGCCAATCCGGCCAACAGCTTCTTTTATCTGCTGACGGGGTTGCACGGCTTGCACATCCTCGGCGGCCTCGTCGCGCTTGGACGGACGACCGCCAGGGCCTGGACGGATGGGGCGCGCGACAAGCTGCGTCTCAGCATCGAGCTTTGCGCCATGTACTGGCATTTCCTGCTGTTCATATGGCTTGCCATCTTCGTTCTGCTGGCGGGTTGGGCCGCGAACTTGATCGACATTTGCCGCCAGTTGTTGACTTGAAGGACCAGACGAATGGCCGAGACAAGCTTTTCACAGACCGGCCACATCCCGCCGCGGCCCGGCGGCATGAGAGGGATCGCCGCCGACTGGTCCTCTGATCAGCGGGCCTTCAAGAACGTTTCCTGGGGGAAGGCCATGATGTGGATCTTCCTGCTCAGCGATACCTTTATTTTCGGCTGCTTCCTGCTGTCTTACATGACGGCCCGCATGTCGACGCGCGTGCCATGGCCCAACCCCAGCGAGGTGTTCGCTCTGCATATCGGTGGCTCGGATGTGCCTCTGATCCTGATCGCCATCATGACCTTTGTGCTGATCTCAAGCAGCGGCACGATGGCGATGGCGGTCAATTTCGGCTACCGGCGCGACCGGCGCAAGACCGCCATCCTGATGCTTCTGACCGCCGCGCTCGGCGCCACCTTCGTGGGCATGCAGGCGTTCGAGTGGACGAAGCTGATCAGCGAGGGCGTACGTCCCTGGGGCAATCCGTGGGGCGCCGCGCAGTTCGGGTCGAGCTTCTTCATGATCACCGGTTTCCACGGCACCCATGTCACCATCGGCGTGATCTTCCTGATCATCGTGGCGCGAAAGGTCTGGCGCGGCGACTACGACACGGGAAAGCGGGGGTATTTCACCAGCCGCTCCGGCAATTACGAGAGCGTCGAGATCATGGGTCTCTACTGGCACTTCGTCGATCTCGTCTGGGTCTTCATTTTCGCGTTCTTCTATCTTTGGTGAGAGGCAAGCCATGTCTGATGCAGCACTGCCCGCTCTTGACCGGCATGGGTCGCATGCCACTCATGCAGAGTCGCACGTGGTTGGGAGCGCCCACACGGATACCCATCAGGAACATCCGATCAAGCTCTACCTGGTCGTCTGGGCGTGGCTGTTCATCCTCAGCGCGTGTTCCTACATGGTCGACTATGTCGGGCTTCAGGGGTACCTGCGATGGTCGCTGATCCTGATCTTCATGATGCTGAAAGCCGGGCTGATTGTCGCTGTCTTCATGCACATGGCTTGGGAGCGGCTGGCGCTGATCTACGCCATCGTGCTGCCGCCGATCCTGGTGCTGGTGTTCGTGGGGATGATGGTTATCGAATCCGACTACACGTTCTTGACGCGCGTCATGTTCTTCGGCCCGCAACCTTGAACGACCGCCGGTGGTCCACTGGCGGTCGGAGGGATGGCTGGTAACTGTGGCGTATACGATGGCGCGGCGCCGGCCGCGGAGAGCAGGCTCAGCCGGCAGCCTTTGCCGGCGGCTCCACGACCTTCCTGTAGAGATGCCAGGTGGCATGTCCCAGCACGGGCAGGACAACGGCCAGCCCGACGAAGACCGGCACCGAGCCGATAATCAGCAGGACGGCAACGATCAGTCCCCAGATCGCCATGGTGACGGGATTGGCCAGCACCACGCGCACTGACGTATAGATTGCCTCATAGGCGCCGACGTCGCGGTCGAGCAGCAGTGGAAAGGCGATGACGGTGGTGCACAGCACGACGACCGCGAAGATGAAGCCGATGACGTGCCCGACGATAATCAGCGTCCAGCCTCGTCCTGTCGCGAATATCTCGCTGATGAAGCTGGAGATCGATACAGGCGGGGTTGAGCCAAAGAGCATCTGGTAGAACAATTGCGCGGTCAGAAGCCAGGCGATGAAGATGGCGAAAAGCATGATCCCCACAGCGGCGATGGACGGCAGCGCCGGCGATCGTCGGATCTCGAATGCATGCCTCCACGATGTGTCCATCCCGGCCTCGCGCCTACGGCTGATTTCATAGAGGCCGATGGCTGCGAACGGGCCGATCAGGGCAAATCCCGATACCAGCGGAAACAGAAGCGGCAAGGCATTGTTGCCGGATGTCCAGGCCGCAAGGACCACACCGACAATCGGATAGATCAGGAAGAGAAACACAAGGTGCGATGGCTTGATCATGAAGTCTTCGAAACCGCGCTTAAGCGCGTCGAAAAGATCGGGCACACCGATCTTTCTGATCCTGGTGTGTTCTAGCGAATCGCTGGCTCCCGCGATCACGTGAAAACTAGTCATCACCGCTTCTCCTAGATCCGTCCAGATCCCAGTAGGCATGTCGCGATTCACGGCGCCGTCGTCCAGCGTGACTGGTCACGCAAAACCGCGACCTGCACCAACATCAGCATACCCTAATGATTGAGATTTTCTATACGGCATTTGCGTGCGTCGGCTCTTTGCGTGGCCGCTGGCATTTGAAGCCGCGGTTGGATATTGTCTCTTCGAGCTAGGTTGAAAGTCGTGTCATGGACGCAAAGACTCTTCTCATCCTCGGCCTCGGGATCGTTATTCTCCTGTCGATCGGTTTTTTCGCGCTACCCTCGTGACTGACATCCTGTCGGCAGACGTAGTGTTTGGCACCGCCGCTGACGCGATTACTGGCTTCTCCGCAGGGGGATGGGTGTCAGCGCCGCGCTTCAACCGGTCATCAATCCACGGGCGCGGGATGCGACCCCCCGCGCTTAGCGCCGACAACGGCACGGAACGGTCGGACCCGCGTCGCGCTCGGCCCGGCGCTTAGGTCAGATCGGCCATCAGCCCGGCTGCTACGCTGAGCCGCGAGACGGTGATCTCGCCGCCCTCGGTCAGCGCTTGTAATCTCTCGCGCAGTCGCGAGACCCGGTCGCCACCGGCATCCAGCCACGCCGCCACTGGGTCGCCTGCCTTTGCAGAGCGCTGCAAGGCGGCGATCGCCATGCCGCGCCGGGCGGCGGCGATGGTGTCCTGCGCCCGCGATAGCGCCATTCCGTCGTAGTAGTCGGATGGCGAAAGCCCGCGCGCCGCATCTTCGATGCGTCCGATGCGGAAGGCTTCGGAGACGGCGAAATAGGCCGCTGCGGCATTGACGATATCGGCTTTGGCCTTGACGGCGACCAGCGCGATGTCCTGCACCAGTTCGGCGAGTTCGAGTCGTGACAGCCGCGCCGCGAGGCTGCCGGTAACGCCCGCGGCAGTCAACTCGCTATGCCGCGCCTTGATGCGCTCTTGCATCGCCGGAGGCGAAAGCCCTTCGATCTTTGGCCGCAGCGCATGGCGAGCGTCGCGTAGCGCCGCGATCTGGGCGCCAAGCGGAGACGTGTCGTCGCCATTCTTCAGATCCCAGGCACTGGCGAGATTGATAAGCCGCGAGACCGAGCCATAGAGGTCGAGCTGCAACTGACCGTCGATCTTGTTGTCCAGCGCATCCAGACCGCCGAAGAGATCGGCGAGGTCGAAGCCGTCGCGCACCACGGCAAAGGCGCGCACCACTTCGCGTGGGGTGCGCCCGGTGGCTTCCTGCAGCTTGGTGACGAAAGCCGGTCCGCCACGATTGATCACGTCGTTGGACAGGACGCGCGAGATGATTTCGCGCCGCAGGCGATGGCCCTGGATGTCGGCGCTGTACTTCTTCTCCATGCGGTCGGGGAAGTAGGCCATCAGGTCACGGTTGAAATGCGGATCGTCGGGAACGTCGCTGGCGACAATCTCGGAGAACAGCACGATCTTGGCATAGGCGAGCAGAACGCCAAGCTCCGCGCGCGTCAGCGGCTCGTTGCGCGCCACGCGTTCGACGAGGGCGGCAGCGGATGGCAGTGTCTCGACGGCACGGTCCAGCAGGCCGCGCCCTTCGAGGATGGTCATGAACCGTGCCTGGTGGCCGAGATCGGCCATGCCCCGCTTGCGGGCCAGCGACAGCGCCAGCGTCTGACCGTAATTGTTGGCGAGCACCAGCCGGCCGACCTCGTCGGTCATCTCGGCGAGCAGCTTGTTGCGCGCCGGGCGGGTCAGCGTCCCCTTGCGCATCGCGGAGGCGAGCGCGATCTTGATATTCACTTCCACGTCGGAGGAGTTGACGCCGCCGGAATTGTCGATGGCGTCGGAATTGCAGGCACCGCCGAGCAGGCCAAACTCGATGCGCGCCCGTTGCGTCACGCCGAGGTTCGCCCCTTCGCCAATCACCTTGCAGCGCAATTGCGCGGCCGTGACGCGGATAGCGTCATTGGCGCGGTCGCCAACTTCCTGATTGGTTTCCGAGGACCCTTTGACATAGGTGCCGATGCCGCCGAACCAGAGCAGGTCGACTGGCGATTTGAGGATGGCGTTCATGATTTCCGCCGGCGAGGCGATCGTCTTTCCCAGGCCGATGGCATCAGCGGCCTCCGGCGACAGCGTCACCGATTTCTGGGCGCGCGCGATGATCGCGCCGCCCTTCGACAGCTTCGACTTGTCGTAGTCCTGCCAGCTGGAGCGCGGGAGGTCGAACATGCGCTTGCGCTCGGCAAAGGAGGCCGCGATGTCTGGGTCCGGATCGATGAAAATGTCGCGATGGTCGAAGGCGGCGATCAGCCGAGTCTGCTCCGACAGCAGCATACCGTTGCCGAAAACGTCGCCGGACATATCGCCGACGCCGACAGTGGTGAATGGCGTCGCCTGGATGTCGCGGTTCATCTCGCGGAAATGCCGCTTCACCGCTTCCCAGGCGCCCTTGGCGGTGATGCCCATCTTCTTGTGGTCGTAGCCGGCGGACCCCCCGGAGGCGAAGGCGTCATCCAGCCAGAAGCCGTGCTTTTCGCTGATGCCATTGGCCGTGTCGGAGAATGTCGCGGTGCCCTTGTCGGCGGCGACGACGAAATAAGGATCGTCGGCATCGCGGCGCACCAGGCCTTTGGGCGGCACCACTTTGTCGCCATCCAGATTGTCGGTGATCGACAGCAGGCTGGAAATGAAATTGACATAGGCCGCCTTGCCAGCCTCGAAGATCTGGTCGCGATTGCCGCCGACCGGCAACCGCTTGGGAAAGAAGCCGCCCTTGGCGCCGACCGGCACGATCACGGCGTTCTTCACCTGCTGCGCCTTCACCAGGCCCAGCACTTCCGTGCGGTAGTCCTGCGCGCGGTCGGACCAGCGCAGACCGCCTCGGGCCACCGGCCCGAAACGCAGGTGCACGCCCTCGACCTCGGGACCGTAAACGAAGATTTCGCGCCATGGCCTGGGCTCCGGCAGGCCGTCAATCGCGCGCGAGTCGAGCTTGATCGCCAGCGACTGGCCGCGCTCTTTCTTGCCGCTGTCGAAATGATTGGTCCTGAGAGAAGCTTCGATCAGATTCGCGTAGCGCCGGATAATGGTGTCGTCGTCAATGTTGGGCACATCGTCGAGCGCATCCTTGATCTTCGCCTTGAGATGCTTGGCGGTAACATCGCCATCCTTGCCGTTCGGGTCGAAGCGGGCGACGAAGAGCGCGTAGAGGCCGCGCGCAATGTCGGGATAGCGGTTCAGCGCGGCGGCGATGAAATCCTGGCTCTGTGGAATGCCGGCCTGCTGCAAATAGCGGCCATAGGTACGCAGCAGTCCGAGTTCCGATGAGCGCAGGCCGGAATTCTGGACCAGCGCGTTGTAGCCGTCATTGTCGGATTCGCCGCGCCAGACGGACAGGAACACCTCCCCGAACAGTTCGCCGCCGTCGCTCAGATCGATGGCTTTGCCCAGCGTATTCTCGATCTCCATGTCGTGCACATAGACGGTGGTGACGCCTTCTTCGCCCACCTCGAAAGTGCGCTCGCTGATGACGCTGAAACCCATATTCTCCAGGATTGGAACGCGCCGGGAGAGGGCGAGCGGACTGCCATGGTGGTAAATCTTCAGCGCCGCCTGCCTGGGCTGCTGATCGGCATGGCGGTAGTAGTCGATGGCGATTCGGTTCTCTTCGTTCAGCCCGGCAATCCGCTCAGCATCTGTGAGGGCTTCGGCCGGCGTGAAGCTGTTGCGGTAGCTGTCGGGGAACCGGCGGGCAATGTTGGCGAATGTCGCTTCTTTGCCGCCTTCCGCCGCCTCCTCGCGCAAGGCGTCGTCCCAGGTGCGAATGATATCGCGGATCGCCGCTTCAATATCCGACTGCTCGACATGGGGCGTCTTGCCGCCGGAGCGGCCGATAATGAAATGCACACGGGCGAGGCCGCCTTCCGGAAAAGCCGGGTAATAGGCTGACAGGCGCCCTTCATAGATCTTCTTCAGATACGCGCCGATTTTCTCGCGGGCATTGGAATCGTAGCGGTCGCGCGGGACAAAAATCAAAACGGAAACGAAACGATCGAACTGGTCGACGCGTGCGAGCGCCCGAACGCGTGGTCGGTCGACAAGGCCGAGGATGGCCTCGGAGTGCTTGCGCAGCATCGGCAGCGAGATCTGGAAGAGTTCGTCGCGCGGATAGGATTCGAGAACGTTGATCAGCGCCTTGCCGGAATGGTCGTGCGGATCGAAGCCCAGCTTCTGGATGACGGTCTCCGCCTTGGAGCGCAGATAGGGGATCTTCATCACCGAGCGCGTGTAGGCGGTCGAGGTGAAGAGACCGACGATGCGCAATTCGCCGGCGAGCTTGCCCTTCATGTCGAAGGTCTTGACGCCGACATAATCGAGATAGGCGCGGCGGTGCACGACCGATTTGGCGTTGGCCTTGGTTACGATGAGCGGATCCGGACCGTAGAGGAAAGCGCGCACTTCCTCTGTCGTGGTCGGGCTGGAATGCGTGTCGCGCCGCAACACGGTTACATCCGGGTCGGAGAGGATGCCCAGTCCCGGCTCCTTGAGGCGCTTCAGCGTGCCGCTCTTCTCGCTGCCGGAATAGCTGAATTCGCGCATGCCGAGAAAAGTGAAATTCTCGTCGCGCAGCCATTCGAGGAAGGCGATCGCCTCGGCGACGGCGTTCTTATCGAGCGGGACCGGTGCGTAGCGGAATTGCGAGATCGCCTGGTCAAGCCGCGCCAGCATCGGCTTCCAGTCGCGTACCGCCGCCTTGATCTGCTGGAGCAACCTGTCGAGCCTGGCCCGCAACTCGTGCTCCTCGGCCTCGGTCAACTTGGAGACATGGACATGGATAAGGCTGACCCGGTCGCGCTCCGACTCGGCCTTGTCGGCTTGTCCATCGGCCACGATCTGCTGCACGCCGGTCTTGCTGTGGCGCACGTCGAACACCGGATGGATGACCAGCATGGGTTCGCCGGCCACGTCCCCGATCTCGCCCATGATCGAATCGAACAGGAAGGGCATATTGTCGTTGACGGCGGTGATGACCGTGACAGGCTTGCCCTGCCTGACCAGGCCGGGATCGGAATCGATGGCGATAATGCTGCTTCCCTTGCTTTGCGCGGCCAACGCCTCGGCTGCGTGCCGCGCGGCAAGGTCGAGCACTCCAGCATCATAGGCCGCAATGTCTTCGCCCGGCGCCCGCTCCTTCAGGTAGGTCGCCAGGCTGCTGGCAATCGAGGAAGCTTTCGGTTTTGAAGTTCCGCTTTTGCCCGCGCCTTTTTTGGCAGCGGCCTTCGACTTGACGCTGGTCGGCATGATCGAAACTATTCCTCCCTCGCGGTCACGGGAGGAGGTCCGTGGCCGTCATTCTTCTCTGCGCCGAGAAAAGGTGGCATTTCGCGAAACGGCGCACAGCGTATAGGCTTCTGCCTCACGCCGATGAAGCTTATTTGACGCTGCGCGCCCGCCTCTGTCGAGAGGGCAATCGAATATTAGCTGCTGATGGAGGATAGCTTGCCGCAACAGATCACTGCCCTCGACTTGCCTCAAGCGGAGCTCAGCGAGGGGACGAAAGCCTATTTCGACAAATGCGTGGAAAAGCTCGGGCTCATCCCGAACGTGCTGCTTGCCTACGCTTTCGACGAGAAGAAGCTGCGCGGCTTTACCGACATGTACAACGACCTGATGCTGGGCCAGTCGGGGCTTTCCAAGCTGGAGCGCGAGATGATCGCGGTCGCCGTGTCCAGCGTGAACCATTGCTATTACTGCCTGACCGCGCATGGTGCGGCGGTGCGGCAGTTGTCGGGCGATCCGGCGCTGGGCGAGATGATGGTGATGAATTATCGCGCTGCCGAGTTGCCGCGGAAGCAAAAGGCGATGCTCGATTTTGCGGTGAAGCTGACGGAAGCACCGGCCAAGATCGAGGAAGCCGATCGGCAAGCGCTACGCGCTGTCGGCTTCGACGACCGCGACATATGGGATATCGCCTCGACGGCGGCCTTCTTCAACATGTCGAACCGGGTCGCGGCCGCAGTCGATATGCGGCCCAACGCGGAGTATCATGGCATGGCGCGGTGAGGGCCTTACCGGTTCGCCGAACCATCCTGAATGAGGCTACTCCACCGGCTCGACGATGATGCCGCGAGCCCGGGCGAGGCGATGCTCCGGAAGATAGTTCCAGATCAGCCATGATGCGATGGCCATCACACCGAGGCCGGGAATGACGGTGATCAGAGCGAGGACCGGGTCGCCAAGCAAGGCTGCGATCGTGCCGCCGACAAGCCCCGCCGCCATTTGCAGAAAGCCGAACAAAGCGGAAGCCGCGCCGGCAATCTTCGGAAAGGGCGCTAACGCAGCCGTCGTCATGGGCGAGATAACAAAGCCAATGCCGCAGGCATAAAAGGCTACAGGAAGCATGACGGTGAAGAGGTTTGGCGCGTAGAACTGGTTGAGCAGACATAGCGCCAGGCTTCCGACGCCGATCAGTCCGAGCCCGACCGGCACCAGCGCGTCCGATCTGTTGCGGTTCATCATCACGCGCATGATCAGCGAGCCGCCAAGGAAGCTCAGAGACTGCATGAGCATGGCGAGGCCATACTGGCTGGGCGACAGTCCAACCCGGTTCATCATCACGAAGGGCAGGATCGTTGCCAGTGCATAAAGTGCGCCGGGACCGCCGGCATTGCAGAGGCTGGCGGTGATGAAGGCGCGGCTCCTCAACAGCGTGCCGTAGCTCTTGATGAGGGCGCCGGGGCGAATGCGCGATGGATCGCGCGTCACCGTCTCCCGCATCGCGAAGATCGCGGTCGCCGCAATGACCAATCCTGCCGCCGCCATGGCGAGAAAGATCATGTGCCAGCCGAAGAACTCCATGATCAGACCGCCGATCGTCGGTGACACAGCAGGCCCGATCGCGAGGATGATGCCGATCAGGTTCATGATGCGCGACGATTCCTCATGCTGGAAAAGATCGCGCACAATGGCGCGGGACATGGCAATGCCCGCGGCGGCGCCGACGCCTAGCAACAGCCGTGCGACGATGAGCGTCTCGATATCAGGCGCGAACACGGCCAGAAAGCTCGACACAGTGTAGATCGCCATGAAGGCGACCGTCACGGGACGCCGGCCCAGCCCGTCCGAGATGGGGCCGCAGATCAACTGGGCAAAGGCAAAGCCGGCGAAATAGAGCGACAGCGACATCTTCACCGCTGCTTCCGTCGTGCCGAAGGCGTTGACGATCTCAGGCATGGCCGGCGTGTAGAGGGCCATGGAAACGGGGCCGATTGCCGCCAGCATGGCGCCGATGAGGCTGACGCGCCGCGCGCTCATCAAAGGTTTGATCGTTGCCTGTGTCACGCGGCAGCCTCTGTTGCCTTCGCGGCGGCAAGGTTGGCGCGGACAGTCTTCAGCGTATCCAGGAAACGCCGCCACTCCCGCGGCGAAAGTCCCGCCGCCGCATCGGCGCGCAGGCCCGCGCTCAGCGGCGCAATCCGCTCCAGCATCGCTTTGCCCGCCTCGGTGAGGCGTATCCTCTTGGCGCGGCGATCAATGGGGTCCGGGTCGCGGCGGATGAGACCTTTCGCTTCGAGGCGGTCCAGGAAACCCGTCACGGTCATCGCTTCGACGCCCATGCTTTCAGCGAGATCGGTCTGACGAAGCGCGGTGTCGAAACGGCCTATATGGACCAGCATGCGCCCCTGGCCGGGTGTCAGGCCCAGACCCGCATCCGTCACGCGGCGGTCCAATTCGCTGCGTATCAGCCGCGAGACGTCCGCCACCAGAAATCCAATCGTATCGGGCTCGACCTGACTCATTTAGTAAGGTTACCTTATTATCATTGCTCCATATTAAATGATGCACGGCAGGTCAAGCCGGGTTGCGGCGACGAAAGCGCCGCCCTACATCGGGTTTCAAGTATCGCCCAGAAGTCCTCCGAAAGGTCTGACATGTCCGCCAGTCTCGCCAAGCACCCGCTTACTCACTGGACGGGCCCGCTGGGCCTGCCCCAGTACGACAAAGTCGAAGATGGCGACTTCGCGAGGATATTCGATCAGGCGCTGACCGCGCATGCCAAGGAGGTGGAGGCGATCGCCGGCAATGCCGAGGCGCCGACCATCGACAATACGCTTGCCGCGCTGGAACTCTCCGGCGATGCGCTGGACCGGGTCTCCTCGATCTTCTGGAATCGTTCCGGCGCGCATACGAACGACACGATCCAGGCCGTTGAGCGCGACATTTCGCCGAAGATGGCGCGCCATTTCTCGGCCATTTCGATGAACGCAAGATTGTTTGCCCGTATCGATGACCTCTATCAGCGCCGCGACCAACTCGCCCTCGACCCTGAGACACTGCGCGTGCTGGAAAAGACGTGGAAGAATTTTGTCAGGGCAGGCGCCAAGCTGGATGCCAAGGGCAAGAAGCGGCTCGGAGCGATCAACGAGGAGCTGGCCTCGCTGGGCGCCGCCTTTGGCCAGAATGTGCTGGCCGACGAAAAGGAATGGGCGCTGTTTCTCGATGAAGCGGACCTCGCCGGCGTTCCGGATTTTCTGAAAAGCTCCATGGCGGAGGCGGCGGAACTGCGCGGCGAAAAGGGCCGTTTTGCAGTGACGCTGTCGCGCTCGATCTACGAGCCGTTCATGTCGTTCTCCGAGCGGCGCGATCTGCGCGAACAGGCCTATCGCGGCTTTACCATGCGCGGCCAGATGGGCGGAAAGAGCGACAATGGCGAGACGGTGAAGAAGACGCTGAAGTTGCGGGCTGAGAAGGCCACGCTGCTCGGCTATGCCAATTACGCGAGCTACAAGCTGCACGACACGATGGCGAAGACGCCGCGCGCCGTGCTCGGTCTGCTGGAGCCGGTGTGGCGGAAGGCGCTGGAGAAGGCGTCAAACGACGAGACCGAACTGCAGCGTCTGGCGGCTGCTGCAGGCAGCAACGACAAGATCGCCGGTTGGGATTGGCGCTATTATCAGGAAAAGCTGCGGGCGGAAAAATATGCTTTCGATGAGGCCGAACTGAAGCCCTATCTGCAACTCGAGCGCGTGATCGACGCGTGCTTCGACGTGGCGACGCGCCTGTTCGGGATCACCTTCGAGGAGGTGCATGGCGTTGTTGGCTGGCACCCGGATGTGCGCACCTTCAAGGTGCTCAATGCGGACGGCAGCGAACTCGCCATCTTCATGGCCGACTATTTTGCCCGGCCCTCGAAGCGCTCCGGCGCGTGGATGAGCAGCCTGCGCTCTGGCTACAGCCTGGGCAAAGGCTCATCCCCGGTGATCTACAACGTCATGAACTTCGCCAAGCCGCCGGCCGGCGAGCCGGCGCTCCTTTCGCTCGATGAGGCCAAGACGCTGTTCCATGAATTCGGGCACGCGCTGCACGGCATGCTGACCGACGTCACCTGGCCGTCGGTATCGGGCACGTCGGTGCCGACCGATTTCGTGGAACTGCCGTCGCAGCTCTACGAGCACTGGCTGACGGTTCCGGCGATCCTCGAAAAGCACGCGCTCCACGCAAAAACCGGAAAACCAATGCCGAAAGAACTGCTCGATAAGGTTCTTGCCGCGCGCACCTACGCATCGGGATTTGGCACGGTCGAGTTTGCCGCGTCGGCCCTGGTCGACATGGCCTACCATGAACAGGCGACCGCGCCGGAAGACCCGCTTCGTTTCGAGGCCGAAACCCTGAAGCGACTGGCAATGCCGGACGCGATCGCGATGCGTCACCGCACGCCGCACTTCCTGCATGTCTTCTCCGGTGACGGCTATTCCGCCGGCTACTATTCCTATCTCTGGTCTGAAGTGCTTGACGCCGACGCCTTTTCCGCCTTCGAGGAAACGGGCGACGTGTTCGATCCGGCGCTGGCTGCCAAGTTGAAGAAGCATGTCTATTCGGCTGGCGGGTCTGAGGATCCAGAGGATCTCTACAAGGCTTTCCGCGGCAAGCTGCCGTCACCGGATGCGATGATGGAGAAACGAGGCCTGGTGTGAGCCGAAGCTAGCGCGAGCGCATGAAGGCGGGGGACTGGTACGCCTGCGTTGACCCCGAGCTTGAAGCGCTTCGCGCCAAGGCGCGCGATGCCGCCTTCGAGCACAACACCACGCCGCCGTCGCAGCGTGGCGACATCGCCCCGGCGCTGGCCCGACTCTTCGGTGCCATCGCCGCGGGCGTCCGCGTCGAGGCGCCGTTCCATTGCGCCTATGGGTTCAACATCGATCTCGGCGAGCAGGTCTTCATCAATGCGGGGGCTGTTTTTCTGGACACCGCGCCGCTCATCATCGGCCCTCGAACACTGATCGGTCCCGGTGTTCCCATCTATTGCGCCGAACATCATCTCGATCCCGTCCAACGCATTGCGGGACTGGAGATCGCGAAACCGGTCAGCATCGGCAGCGACGTCTGGATTGGCGGCGGGGCGATCATCCTTGCTGGAGTCACGATCGGCGACAGGGCAATCGTCGGCGCCGGCGCGGTGGTCACCAAATCGGTTGCGCCCGACGCGATCGTGGTGGGCAATCCCGCGAGGCCGCTGGAACGGTAGCGCCAATCGCGACGGTCACTCGGCGGCCGCGACCATCTCGATGGCCAGGCGGGAGTCCTGTGGGACGACGAATACCCGCAATGGCCTCGACCGGCCGCGAATGTCCACCGTTCGCGTTTCGTAGTGCGAGAGGTCAATGCCCGAGAGCTTGACCGCCGACGCCGAGACGACCACCGAAGCGTCCAGTTCCTTGGCGACCGATTCCAGCCGGCTGGCGACATTGACGGTGTCGCCGATCACGGTGACGTTCATCACCCGCCCGTAGCCCATGCTGCCCGCGATTGCCGGACCGGCATGGATGCCGATGGCGATGCGCAACGGCGAGGGCAGTTCTGCCGCCAGTTCCTCGCTGACTCTGGCCAGATCGTCGAGAATGTAGGACGCCGCGGCGATGGCTTGACGACACGCTTCATCGCGCGATGTCTCAAGGCCGAAGATCGCCATTGCCCCGTCGCCGATAAACTTGTCGAGGCGCCCGCCGGCGCGCTCCACGGCCTTGCCGACAACGGAGAAGTAGCGGTTGAGCAGGAAGACTGTGTCGAAGGGCAAGCGCCGGTCGGCCAGCGCGGTGAAACTGCGGATATCGCAAAATAGTACCGCCACCTCATGTTCATGGCCGGCCGCGACCGCCTGCCCGGTCACGCCAAGCGCTGAGGAACCAGCCGCCAGCAGAGGTGACACCTTGATGTCGACCACCGGCCGCAATTGGCAGGCGAGGCGAATGTCGGGCTCCGCATGGATGCGCTCCAGCGTTAACCTTTCCACCCCCACGGCTGGCGGCAACCGGTCCAGATGTTCGAGAACCCTCACGCGGCAGGTCGAACAGCGCCCTCGTCCGCCACAGACGGAATGATGTGGAATGCCGGCCAGCCGGCTGGCTTCCAGCACGCTGTAGCCCTTGGGAACTCGGATGGCTCGGCCATGCGGATAGCGTATTTCCACCAGATTTCGCCGCTCTCGACTGGAGCGGGCAAAGCGGAGCAGAACGACGATGCCGAGGATGCCTCCATACACGCTGTAGATCGCGGAAACAGCCCGGGATTTCGCGACCATCGCCGCGTCGATCACAGCGGGATCTATGTGATCCGCCCCCGCAAAACGAATATCCGCGACCGCGCGGCCGGCATTGACGAAGCCGAGCAGGGTGAGCACGGGGAAAAGCGTCGCTACGACCAGCAGCAAGGGTGCGACGCGCGGAAACCATTTGCGGTAGCGCAACCAGAAGAACAGCCCCAGGCAGCCATGGACCCAGACCGCGATGACCGCCACCACCTGGCGCGCGCCCGCCCCGGGTAAAGACACCCAGAGGGAGTTCGCGACAAACTCGTAGGTGTCCTGGACGCCGGAGAGCGCGCTGTAGATGCGGGTTCCCGCGACATGCTCGGCGATGAGGACAGGGATCACCAGGCCCATGACCACCTGAACCGCCTCGCGCAGCGGCATCACCAATGTGCGCCTGAGATAGAGCGCTCTGAGCGTCAGTCCAACATGAACCAGCAGCGCCGCCGCGAGGAGCAGCGTGCCGGCAGGATTGCGCCAGATCAGCAGGAACCACAGCCGTCCGGCTTCCGCCGCCTGCAGGGATATCAGCGCCAGCATGTGGTTGAGGAAGTGCAGGACAACGAAGGTCATCAGCACGAGGCCGGAGGCGAGCCGTGCGGTGCGCAGCCGCTGGTCGAGAGCGCCGCGCGATGATCGTGTATCGTTTAGAGTGCTTTGATCCAAAGTCCGGTCCGCGCATCAGCGACGGTGGCAGATTGGCAGGGGGTAGCCCGTCCGGCAACCGCATTCCGGGCGAATTGCCGCCGAGCGCGGCCTCACCCGCTGCCGAGTGCAGCGCGAACCACGCGGCCGAGGCGCGAAATGCCCTCGCTGGCGGCGTGCTCGTCGGCGAGGGAGAAGCTGAGCCGAATCGTATTGGCGCCGGATCCGTCAGCGTGGAACGCTTTGCCGGGCACAAAGGCGACCCGTGCCGTTTCGAGGGAACGCGTCAGCAGGTCTGCGCCGTCCAAGCCCTCCGGCAGTGTCACCCAGATGAACATGCCGCCCTCGGGCCTGGTCCATTCGACGCCGGCCGGCATGTGCTCGGCAAGCGCGGCCAGGACGAGATCGCGGCGCTTTCGGTATGCGTCGCGCAGCATTGCAGCATGGCTGTCGTAACACTGCTCGGCAACCCGATGCATGACGATCTGGTTGATCGAGGGGCTGTGCAGGTCCGCCGCCTGCTTCATCAGCACCAGTTTGCGGATAACCGGCTGCGCCGCGCAGATCCAGCCGACCCGCAGGCCGGGCGACAGCGTCTTGGAGAAGGTGCCGCAATAGATTGTGCGGGTGTTGTCGATGCCGCCGGAGCGGTCGCAGTCCACCGCCAGGATTGGCGGAATCGGCTGGCCGTCATAGCGAAGCGCCTGATAGGCGGAGTCTTCGATGAGCGGGATTTCGAGGTCGCTGCACAGATCGAGCAGCCGCTCGCGCGCCGCGCGGTCTATGGTCTCCCCAGTGGGGTTCGAGAATTCCGGGGTGAGATAGGCGAGGGCCACGCGCCCGCCAGCACCCGCAGCGGCTTCGCGATAAGACGCCGGCGTCATGTTGCTGCCTTCGGGCGCCAGCCGGTCGTATCGCGGCTCATAGGCGCTGAATGCCTGCAGCGCGCCGAGATAGGTCGGCCGCGCCACCAACGCGGTGTCACCGGGCGACAGGAACAGTTTGCCGAGATAGTCCAGTCCCTGCTGCGACCCGGAGGTGACCAGAATATTGCCGGCCGTGCAGGCGATGCCGAGCCCCCGCATATGCGCCGCCAGCCATTCCCGCAGCGGCAGATAACCCTCGCTGACGGAATATTGCAGCGCGCCGCCGGCATCCTGCCCGGAGAGCACCTCGCTGTAGGCCTGCGCAAAGGCATCGCTCGGGAAGATGCGCGGGTCGGGAATGCCGCCGGCGAAGGAGATGATGTCAGGCTGGTCGAGCAGCTTGAGGAGTTCGCGAATCTCCGAAGCCTGCATGCGGTGCGCCCGCGATGCGAACTTTTCCGACCAATCCTGCACGTTATCCTCCCAAGAAGTGCCTCGATTCGAGTATGTCCTCGAAGGTATTTATGTCAATAGTACTGACCTATTCCTGCGGCAGCAGTGCGCCCTGAGTGCGACGCCTTCGCACGCAGGAGTGGTGTCGGCCGGCATGCCCCTTTCGCATCTGCGAAAAACCCTGTAAGGAGCGCCGCAAATCGATCGGCGCCTTTTGGGGCGCCCCGGGCGCAAAGCCTGACTTTCCCGAGTGAGACCTTATGAACATCCGCAATATCGCGATCATCGCGCACGTCGATCATGGCAAGACCACATTGGTCGACCAACTGCTTAGACAGTCCGGCTCCTTCCGCGACAATCAGCGGGTCGCCGAGCGCGCCATGGATTCCAACGACCTGGAAAAGGAGCGAGGCATCACCATCCTTGCCAAGGCGACCTCCGTCGACTGGAAGGATACCCGCATCAACATCGTGGACACGCCGGGCCACGCCGATTTCGGCGGCGAGGTGGAGCGCATCCTGTCGATGGTCGATTCGGCGATCGTGCTGGTCGATGCCGCCGAAGGGCCGATGCCGCAGACGAAGTTCGTGGTTGGAAAGGCGCTGAAGGTCGGCCTCAAGCCGATCGTCGTGATCAACAAGATCGACCGCCCGGACGCCCGCGAGACCGAAGTCATCAACGAGGTGTTCGACCTCTTCGCCGCGCTCGACGCCACCGACGAACAGCTCGACTTTCCGATCCTCTACGGCTCGGGCCGAGATGGCTGGGTTGCCGAGAAGCCGGAAGGCCCGAAGGATCAGGGCCTGGCGCCGCTGTTCGACCTCGTCCTGAAGCACGTTCCGGCACCGACGGTGCATCCCGGCCCGTTCCGCATGATCGGCACCATTCTGGAAGCCAACCCCTTCCTTGGCCGAATCATCACCGGCCGCATCGAGTCCGGCACGCTGAAAGCCAATCAGCCGGTCAAGGTTCTGCATCACGACGGCACGCTAATGGAAACCGGTCGCGTCTCGAAGATTCTCGCCTTCCGTGGCCTGGAGCGCCAGCCGATCGAGGAAGCGCAGGCGGGCGACATCGTCGCCATTGCCGGCTTGTCGAAGGGTACTGTCGCCGACACGTTCTGCGATCCGTCAGTCACGGAGCCGCTGCACGCGCAGCCGATCGACCCGCCGACCGTCACCATGTCTTTCCTGGTCAACGATTCTCCGTTGGCCGGCACCGAAGGCGACAAGGTGACGAGCCGCGTCATCCGCGACCGCCTGCTGCGCGAGGCGGAGGGCAATGTCGCGCTGAAGATCGAGGAATCGGCGGACAAGGATTCCTTCTACGTGTCGGGCCGTGGCGAGTTGCAGCTTGCGGTGCTGATCGAAACGATGCGCCGCGAAGGCTTCGAGATCGCGGTTTCGCGTCCCCGGGTCGTCATGCAGAAAGACGACAGCGGCCAGCTTATGGAGCCGATCGAGGAAGTCGTCATCGACGTCGATGAAGAGCATGCGGGCGTCGTCGTGCAGAAGATGTCGGAACGCAAGGCCGAGATGGTCGAACTGCGTCCGTCCGGCGGCAATCGCCAGCGGCTGGTGTTTCACGCGCCGACGCGCGGCCTGATCGGCTATCAGTCGGAACTCCTGACCGACACGCGCGGTACGGCTGTCATGAACAGGCTGTTCCATTCCTACCAGCCGTACAAGGGCGAACTGCCCGGCCGCACCAACGGCGTGTTGATCTCCAACGAGCAGGGCGAATCGGTGGCCTATGCGATGTGGAACCTTGAAGATCGTGGACCGATGGTCATCGACCCGGGTGTCAAGGTCTATCAAGGCATGATCATCGGCATCCACTCGCGCGACAACGACCTTGAGGTCAATGTGCTGAAGGGCAAGAAGCTCACCAACATCCGCGCCGCCGGCAAGGATGAGGCGGTGAAGCTGACGCCGCCGATCCGCATGACTTTGGAGCGGGCGCTGGCCTGGATTCAGGACGACGAGCTGGTCGAAGTGACGCCGAAGACAATCCGCCTGCGCAAGCTGTATCTGGATCCGAACGAGCGTAAGCGGTTCGAGAAGACGAAAGTCGCCGGCGCCGCCTAATCGAAGGCGGCCCCTGCTGCCTCTAAGATCTGTCTGGCATCTTCATCACGTAGCTCGATTGCCACATGCGACTCGTTCTGCACGGGCTTGTTCAATGGGTTGAGGTGCTGAGCAAGCCGGTATAGGCGAGGCGCTCGACTCGGCTGCGCGTAAGACCGAGCTCGCCGGCAAGTAGCCTGTCGAGGCGAATCGAAACAGCAATCGGTGCGGCCAAGCAGCCCTGTAGAGTACGGGAAGCCGTTGCCGATTAACGCAGGCGGATGCGGTATCTCGCCAGCAGCATCGCCGTCACCATGAACAGCAGCGCCATCGCGACCATGACGTCGGCTATATAGCTCGGCACGCCGGCAGCGCGGCTCATGGCGTCGGCGCCGACGAAGATGCCCGCCACGAAGATCGCCGACAGCACCACCCCCAAAGGGTTCAGCATGGCAAGCATCGCAACCACGATGCCGGAATAGCCATAGCCCGGCGACAGGTCGAGCGTCAGATTACCCTTCAGCCCCGCCACTTCGGAAAAGCCGGCCAGCGCGGCCAGCCCGCCGGAGAAGATCGCGGTCTTCATCAGGACGGTGTTGACCGGTATGCCGGCAAAGCGCGCAGCCTCGGCATTGTGGCCGACAGCGCGCATCTCATAGCCCAGCACCGCCTTCTTCATCACGAACCATGTGGCGAAGGCGGCGGTGAGCGCAAGCACGAATCCGAAATGGAGCCGCCGGCCCTGGATCAGCCGGGGCAACTGCGCCTCAGCGATGATTTTCGGCGATTGCGGCCAGCCAAGACCCATCGGGTCTTTCAGTGGCCCTTCCAGCAGCATGGAGACAAACAGCAGCATGATGAAATTGAACAGCAGGGTGGTGACGACTTCGTCGACGCCGAGTCTGGTCTTCAGCAGCGCAGGGATCAACAGCAGCACCGCGCCGGCGGCTATGGCGGCCAGCATGATCAGCGGGATCAGGATCGGCGCCGGCAGCGGCAACGCCCCCGTGCCCAGCACGACGGTCATCACCGCGCCTGCATAGAGCTGCGCCTCGGCGCCGATGTTCCAAAGCTTCGCGCGAAACGCGACCGCGACGGCCAGGCCGGTGAAGATCAGGGGTGTTGCGCGCGACAGCGTCTCCAGCAGCGCGAATTGCGAGCCTGCGGCGCCCTTGGCCACGAGATAGAAGACCGAGAAGGGCGATGCACCCGCAGCCAGCACGAGCAGGCTGGAGGCGAGCATTGTCGCGGCAATTGCCGCCAGTGGGTAAGCGAAGGTCGCTGCAAGCGACGCCGCGGGCTTGGGCTCAAGGCGCATCGGGCACCCCAGCCACTTCCCGTCCCGCCATCAGTTCACCGATTTCGCGCACGCTGCGTTCGCCGCGCCGCGAGGGCGTGGACAGCCGGCCGCGCGAGATCACCACAATGCGATCCGACAGGGCGAGGATCTCATCGAGGTCCTCCGAAATCAACAGAATGGCAGCGCCCCGCGCTCGCGCGTCGAGAAGCCTCGCATGCACGTACGACACCGCGCCGACATCGAGCCCGCGCGCCGGCTGGTTGGCAAGGATCAGCGAGGGATCGCCGTCGAGCGCGCGCCCCAGGATCAGCTTCTGCATATTGCCGCCGGAGAGAAGCCTTATGCGTGTCTCGGGGGCAGGGGCTTTGACGTCATAGTCGCGCATGATGTCGAGCGCGAAGGCTCGCGCGGCGGTCCAGTCAAGCAGGCCATGCCGGGCGAAGCGCGGGCTGGCGTAGCGTTCGGAGATCACGTTCTCGGTCAGCGACATGTCGGCGATCGTGCCGACCGTATGCCGGTCCTCGGGGATGCGACCGATGCCGTGTGCCAGCGCCGCCCGCGGCGACCAGTCGCCAATCGGCTCGCCCTTGAGCCAGACGTCGCCGGCCGATGGCGACAGCGTGCCGGACAGAAGGCCTGCCAGCGACGCCTGGCCATTGCCTGACACGCCCGCAAGGCCGACAATCTCACCCTCGTCGATGGCAAGTGAAACCGCGTCCAGCGGTGTGGTGGCCGACGCGGTCGCAAGCGTCGACACGTTCCGCAGCAGGAGAACGGACTTGCCCGGCTCACGCGGCATCACGGCTGGCGGCATGACCTCGCGCCCGACCATAAGTTCGGCAAGGTCATGCGGATTCGTTTCCGTGGTGAGCCGCTCGCCGGCCAGTCGTCCCGATCGGAGCACCAGAATGCGGTTGCTGACCGCCATCACCTCGTTCAGCTTGTGCGAGATGAAAATGACGGAAAGCCCCTTGGCGACCAGCAGCTTGAGAGTGCGGAAGAGCGCTTCCGTCTCGATAGGGGCCAGCACCGCCGTGGGCTCGTCGAGGATGAGCACGCGAGCGTCGCGGTAGAGAGCCTTCAGAATTTCCACCCGCTGCCGTTCGCCAACCGTCAGGGCCGACACCGGCGCGTCGGGATTGACGGCGAGGCCGAAATCGCTCGCAAGATTTTCGATGCGGCGGCGAACGAGGTTGCGATCCAGCCGCGGCTTGAAAAGCGGTTGGGTGCCGAGGGCGATGTTTTCCAGCACCGTCAGATTGTCCGCCAGGGTGAAATGCTGGTGCACCATACCGACGCCCGAGCGAAGCGCCGCCTTAGGGTCTCCCGGCGGCAGCGGCTTGCCAAAGACTTCGATGCTCCCCTCGTCGGCGACATAGTGGCCGAACAGGATATTCATCAATGTGGTTTTGCCCGCGCCGTTTTCGCCCAGCAATGCGACGACCTCGCCCGAATGCAGGTCGAGCGAGATTGCGTCATTGGCGGTCAGCGCGCCGAAGCGCTTGGTGATCGATGTGAGACGAAGGGCTGGGGCCATGGGCGCTGTGGGTTGACGAGGTGGTCTTCTCCCCGTCACGGGAGAAGAAAGCCTCAACTCGACTTCGGCTCGGCATCGTTGATTTCCACGGCGAAGGAACCGTCCTTGATGGCCTTCTCCTTCTCCGCAACCTTGGCCAATACTTCGGCCGGGACTTTGCCTTCGAACTTGCCCAGCGGGGCAAGGCTGCAACCGCCGGCCTTCATGAGGGAGTAGACGCCGTAGTCGTCGGCCTTGAACGAGCCGGCCTTCACTGCCGCGATTGCCTTGTCCAGCGTTGGCTCGAAATGCCACAGCGCCGAGGCAACCACTGTGTCGGGATAGTCGGCCTGCGTGTCGATCACATTGCCGACGGCCAGAACGCCCTTTTCCTTGGCGGCGTCGGAAACGCCGAAGCGCTCGGCGTAGAGCAGGTCAGCGCCGCCGCCGATCTGTGCGAACGCCGTCTCCTTGGCTTTCGGCGGATCGAACCACGAGCCGATGAACGCCACCTGGAATTTCGTGTCGGGCGCGCTTTCCTTCACGCCCGCCATGAAGGCGTGCATCAGCCGGTTGACTTCGGGAATCGGGTAGCCGCCCACCATGCCGATGTTCTTCGATTTTGTCATCGCGCCGGCGATGATGCCGGTGAGGTAGGAGGCGTCCTGGATGTAGTTGTCGAACACCGAGAAATTAGGAGCGGCGGCAGCATCCGGCTTGAAGCTCGATCCCATCAGGAACGCCGTTTCGGGATAATCCTTGGCGACGGTCCGCGCCGCGTCCTCGACACCGAACACTTCGCCAACGATCAGCTTGTGCCCCGCCTCGCAATATTCGCGCATGACGCGCTCATAGTCGTTGTTGGAGGTATTCTCAGTGAACACATACTCGATGTCGCCACGATCCTTGGCGGCGTTGGCCGCTTTGTGGATTCGGCTGACCCATTGCTGCTCCACCGGCACCGTATAGATCGCCGCGACCTTGATGGGATCCGCTGCGAGAAGGCGTGTCGGAAAGCCGCCGATGGCTGCAAGTGTTGCGCCGGCGCCGGCCGCCTTGAGCAGGGCCCGACGCGATGGCGCGAGGAAATGCGAACGGTAATTTTCAGTGGACATGCGAAACCCCTCTGGCTGGATGTTCGTCTGGCTTGACGCTTCGTTTTTATCGTTCGGTCAAGGCTAGTGGGAATCCTGTTGCGTGGCAATTGAGCTGTCTCCACCTCCCTTGCAGTTCATGGTGGTCCGCCTTCGCCGCCTAGCGGTTATCCAACGAACGCCTTGCGACAACCATCGTCACGCCATGGCTTGACCGATCGGCGAAGCTGCGGTTCTCGTGCGGTGATGGACCGATCGGCCTTCTTCACAACTGCCTTGCCCGGATTTCAGGTCATCGGCCTCGACATCGATGATGCTCCGCGCCTGCAGCGCCTCTTCGACGCCTGCGCTGACTACTCGATCCTGGAAAATGGCGCCGCTTTCTGCCGGACGCCGCGCTCACCGAGTTTTCCGCAACGCCGCCGGGACGCACTGCGGCGGACAAGTTCGTGTTCGGACTGATTGATTGCCAGCAAAGCATTGTCGGTCTCATCGAATGCGATCGAGGCTGGCCGGAACCCGGCTGCTGGTGGATTGGCCTTATGCTTATCCACCCAATCGCGCGCGGCAGCGGTGTGGCCCCTGCCTTTCTGGCGGGGTTCGCCGAATGGGTCGCCGCGCAGGGGGCGGGCCGCATCGAGCTCGCGGTGCTGGATGAAAACGAGCGGGGTCAGCGCTTCTGGCGCCGCCAGGGCTTCAAGCACCTCCGCAGCACAGAACCACGGACGATCGGGACCAAACAGCACATTCTTCACGTCCTTCGGCGGGAACTTGTGTGAACGGCAATACCCAAGGATCTTCACTGCGCCTTATGCCGGCTTCCTTCAGCGGCCGGGTACATGCTCGTTGAGAAACCGTTCGATCTCGTCCATGCAGACGGCCCAGGCAGGCTCGTGGCCGAGAATGATATGACTGTTGCTTTCCAGCGGTAGAAACCGCGCGCCGGCTATTTTGGCCGCCAGTTCCCGACCGTTCTCGAAGGCGATACGCTGATCGTTGCGGGCGTGGAGCACGAGGGTAGGGCATTGGACCTTGCCCAGCAGATGGCGGACGTCGATATCCCCGAAGGCGTTCTGAAATCGCACAGCGTTCTCCGGCGAGGCCGTCTGGCGCTGGAATTCGTCGAACCATGCCAATTCGTCCGGCGTACCGTTCGGCATGAAAGTTTGCGAAAAGATGTGCCGGTATGCCGGGTTGCTTGTGCCCCAGCCAAGACGCGTCAACGTCATCACGGCTTCGCGGCGCTCGCGCTCCTCGGGGGTACTTGCAATCCGCCAGCCCGCCGCGTATCCGCCGATCAGCACCAGGGCGCTGACCCGTTCCGGATAGTGCGCCGCATAGTGGATCGATAGCGCGCAGCCTTGCGACATGCCGAGCAAGGGAAAGCGCTTCAGTTCGAGCGTGTCGACAACCGCCTCCAGGTCTCGCACGAAAGCTGGAAAGCTGATCTCGTCAACGTCCCAATCGGACAATCCGTTGCCGCGCTCATCGTAACGGATCAGCATGCGGCCGGTGGACAGACGCTGGAATGTCTTGCCCCAGATCGGGCTGTCCCAATCCAGCTCCAGGTGATTCAGCCAGTTTGCCGCTTTGACGAGTGGGGGACCTTCGCCGATGCGGGCATGCGCGATATTGACGCCATCGCTCGCCCGGCAAAAGCCGATCGTCTGTTGCCGCAACAGATCTCGCTGTTCGGGAACGCCCCTGATCTCCGGCGAATTCTGGCGGCCGGACCGCAATTTGAGTTCCGCGGCGCTGCGACTGGAAGCGCTGGAGTGTGAAAAATCGCCAGTGTCGCCGATGGCTCGCTCGGCGCTTTCCATCGCCGCCGCTGCTGCTTCGGAATGCGGATCGGCATCGCGCCACCGGCGCGACCATTTGACGGCGTCGCGGGCGCCGATGTCGGGATGATGCACGATCCGCTGGAAGACCTCGATGCGTAGGCGTTCCACTTCCTCGCGTTCGGCCGCCAGCCAGGATTGGTAGGAATGGAGTTGCGGCAGGTCGAGGCCATCCAGTAGGGGCGCCTCAAGCTTCCTGGCGAGGTGCTGCAACTCTTCCAGGCGCAGCGGCGCGCCGCGTTCGGCAAGCTTGCGCCTGAGATCGAGATAGTCGATCGCGGTCGCGTCTTCGACCGTTATCGCCACCCTTTCGCGGTCGGCGACAACGCGCGCAACATCGGGTCTGTCGAGCACGTTGCGGATCTTGCTCAGAGACCAGCGCAGGGAGCCGCGCGGATCGTCGGGGAGTTCCCAGAAGATTTCGCACAGCCGCTCGCGCCGATGCGGCCGTCCGGTCATCAACAGATAAGCCAGAAGGGCGCGCGTTTTCTTCGACCGGGGCAAAGCGGCCGCTCCGTCCTTGCCCTCGATGGCAAGCTCGCCAAGAACCTCGATGATCATTTGTCCTGACTATGCATCAAATTGTCTCATAAAACCACAGCCGGCCACAAAAAACCACGAACATTACCACGGTGGTTTCCACGAATCGATGGAATAAGGCGCGCCGTCCTGAAGGGCGGCATCTCTTCGTCAGTGGTTCGGAAGGTATCTGGCATCGCAGGTCTTACCCTCGCGCAGCTTACTCTCAGCCACAACAATAACGCCAAACGCACAGAAGACCAATTTCGGAGGAAGCATATGCGCATTGCCTATTTCTGCTTCATTACAGCTGCGGTCGCTGCAACGGCAGGCATGTCGCTGGGTATTCACATGGGCATCAATGACGATTTCACTCTGGCGCCGGCCCACGCGCACCTCAACCTGCTTGGTTGGGTGACCATGTCACTTTATGGGCTCTACTATCGTTCTGCGCCGGCGACATATCTACCATTGGCCTGGTTCCAGGTGGGAACCGCCGCGTTGGGCTTTCCGGCGATGGCGGGCGGCCTTGGAGTGTACCTGGCGACCGGATCTCATGACTACCGGCTGTTTATCATAGTGGGTTCGCTGCTCACCATCGGCGCGATGATGATCTTCCTGGTGGTCCTGGTTCTGCACGCCGTCTCGATGGCGGGCATCTCCAACAGGATCCCCGCCGGCGTCGCAGCTTGAACCGAACCAATCGCTTAAGGCCGCCTTGCGGGCCAGGGAATCGTGCGCAGCACGAAGGGACAAGGAAATGTTTGAACGGATCGAATTGGAAGGCCCGCAAGTCGGGTCTTCACTCTTTACGGATAGCGGGTCCGGCCATCTTGTCGATGGCGACCCCGGATCGGACGTGGCCTCCAAGCCGCTGCGGAGTGTGCTGATTGCAAACGGAGCGTCCGGCCTGGGTCTACTCCTTGCAACAAGGTTCAGTGAGCAGGGCTATGAGGTCTTCGTCAGCAGCAAGAACGAGGCGAGGCTGGAGGATCTTGAAGCGCAGGCATCGCAGGTGACGACATTCGTCTGCGATCTCGCGCTGCCGGGCGTCACGGGCGGCATGCTCGCCGAGATCGGCGAACGGGCCGGCAGCCTCGACGTCCTGATCTATCTCAGTGGCGAACCCATTGAACGGAACTTCGCGGTCTCCGCCACCCTCGACGGCATTGCCGAAGAGATCGAGGCGGAACTGTCGGGACCGATCAATCTGGTGGAGCTTGCCATGCCGCTGCTTCGAGGGGAGCGTCCTGCCACGATCGTCTTCGTGACCTCCGCCCATGCGGTGTCGACATCCCCGACCGTCCCCGTCCACGCCGCCGCAATGGCCGGACTTCGTGCCTTCGCCCGGTCGGCGCGGCATCAACTGGCGGGTATGGCGGTCCGCGTGCTGGAGATCGTGCCTCCGCTCGGACAGATCGGCGCGGATAGCGATCTGACACATAGGATGATCGCCGCCGCGACGCTGAAAGCGTTGCGCGCAGGCGAGCGTGAAGTTTTCGTCGGGCCGAGCCGCCCTGTGCGGCGTGACATCGGCGGCAAGAGACCGGCGCGTGTCACGCCTTGGCACATCGCCGGTTACGGTTGAGACATGGACCGGCCTGTCAGCGCAGGCCGGTCTTCCTCCGCGCTGCGCAGGGATCCGTGCCGCGCGTACCGGCAGGCCTTCCTCATTGCCGGAGCCATCACCCAGGCCGGCCGCATCGAATCCTTCACGCTCGTAGAAACGGCGCGCGCCGGCATTGCTCTGGAAGCAATAGAGCTTGACGACATCCATGGGCCGGGTGGCCTGACGCAGAAGCTGGGCGCCAATACCGCGACTGGCGATGTCGTCCGCGTCGGCCAGTGTGGCCGGACGCAGGACGACCGCGCCGGGTCGCACGCTACGCGGCCCGCTGCTTCGGCTGGATCAGGCCGCGCGCCACGAGCAATTCTGCGATCTGCACGGCGTTCAAAGCGGCGCCCTTGCGCAGATTGTCGGAAACGACCCAGATGTTGAGGCCGTTCTCGACGGTCGCATCTTCGCGGATGCGCGAAATGTAGGTCGCATCCTCGCCGGCGGAGTCCAGAGGCGTCGCGTAGCCGCCATTTTCATGCTTGTCGATGACCAGGCAGCCCGGAGCGTCGCGCAGAATGTCGCGCGCTTCCTCGGCGGTGATCGGCTTCTCGAACTCGATATTGATCGCTTCCGAATGGCCGATGAACACCGGCACGCGCACGCAGGTCGCCGTCACCTTGATCTTCGGGTCGAGCATCTTCTTGGTTTCGGCGACCATCTTCCACTCTTCCTTGGTGTAGCCGTCTTCCATGAACACATCGATGTGCGGGATGACGTTGAAGGCGATGCGCTTGGTGAACTTCTTCACGTCGACCGTATCCGCCACAAACACGGCGCGCGTCTGGGTGAACAGTTCATCCATGCCTTCCTTGCCGGCGCCGGAAACCGACTGGTAGGTGGAGACAACGATACGCTTGATGGTCGCCGCATCATGCAGCGGCTTCAGCGCCACCAGCATCTGCGCGGTCGAGCAATTCGGATTGGCGATGATGTTGCGCTTGCGGAAGCCTTCGATGGCGTCCGGGTTCACTTCCGGCACGATCAGCGGCACGTCGGCGTCGTAGCGCCAGGCCGACGAGTTATCGATGACGATGCAGCCCTGCCTGGCGATCTTGGGCGACCACTCCTTCGAGATGTTGCCGCCGGCCGACATGATGCAGATGTCGGTATCCGAGAAATCGTAGGTGTCGAGCACCTTCACCTTCAACGTGCGGTCGCCGAAGGACACTTCCTGGCCGAGGCTGCGGCGGGAGGCGAGCGCCACCACATCGCCCACCGGAAAGCCGCGCTCTTCCAGAATATTAAGCATTTCACGGCCGACATTTCCCGTCGCGCCAACGATCGCTACCTTGAAGCCCATTGCAAACAATCTCCTGTCGCTCTCCGCTTGGTTTTTTGGATGAGAACCCGCTGGCCGGTTGCGGGTCCTGTCCCCCTCCGGCCGGACCCGGGAGAGGGAGAGCAGGCCAAGGGAGATCAGACCGTGGTGACGGTCGTTTTTTTGGCCAAGGTCTTGGTGAGACGGACACGCGCGCGATCGTTCCCGGCGGCGTCGCCGGAAAAATCGAAGGTGAGAAGCGCCGTTGACAGGCCGCGCATGGAAAACTCCGTAACCGAGCGCGCTATTACGCGGATTGGGCAGAATTGTCTAGCGGTAGCCCGCCGCATCGGCCGGCTTGCCGGGGTCCTGCACCTCAACAATATAGCGCCAGGCGTCCGGCTGGGAACCGTCCAGATCGGTGAAGCCGTAGACCTTGGCGAGTTGGCCGCTTGACAGCGATTGCCCGTTCCAGCGGTGCCGGTCCGGGTCTGCGGCAAGTGCTGCAACCGCCCTCCCGACAAAGCGTGGCGTCTCGGAAATCACGAAATGCGGCTGATGCTCGGTGGCGTCCAACCAATTCTCCTCGCGAACGCCGAAAGCCTGCAGCATCATTTCGGAGCGCAGCCAGCCCGGAGTCAGCGAGATGCTGGTAGCGCCGTGCTTCTCCAGATCCTTCGCATGGGTCCAGCCCATGCGGTTCGCCGCGACCTTGGCCAGATCGTAGAAGGGCGACAGCCGGTAGTGCGTGGCGTTGTAGTGCGCGGGGCCGTCGGTCATTTCAATATGCAGCCCGCCTGGCTGTTCGATCAGCAACGGCATGGCGTAGTGCGCGGTGATCAGATGCGTGTCGATGCCAAGCCGGAGAAGGCGCAATCCGTTCTCGAGATTGTGCTGCCAGACCGGCGTGTCCCATTCGAATAGTTGTTCGCCGCCCCAAAGGTCGTTGACGAGAA